>ENA-OWPM01000236-OWPM01000236.1-human-gut-metagenome-genome-assembly--contig:-NODE-236-length-74012-cov-10.430155_pt1 | contig 74012 bp, 69 predicted proteins | sample MGYA00248267_ERZ651852 | MGnify/ENA primary metagenome ERZ651852 (study PRJEB26924, sample SAMEA4378228) | human gut metagenome | biome: human gut; feature: human-associated habitat; material: faeces... | reverse complement strand
AACCTGTCGAAACAAGAATATAAATTTTTACTGACAACTACCTTGACAATCAGCGGTTTCAACAAAGGAAAAGCAGCCACACACCGTTAAGTACATGGCTGCCCAAGGCAGTTCTTTATTTAATTTGAGGCTACGACAGACTGCGATTTGAAAAATGATGATTTTATAAACTATATACCCACTAATCCCATTGTAACTTAATCTTGCCATCTGCTTTTTCAAATTTAAGTATTAGATCTATAAATGAGTAAATCCTAAATTTTGCACAAAAGAAAGACACCCTCTGCTGAATGATGTATAATTGAAGTGCGACCAACAACCTACTCATTCAAACAAGGGGGTGCCTATTGCAAACATTATACATCATTCCAATAAGATTTACAATTACTTTAAAGTTCTCAACCTCAACTGTTTTTTATCCGATATTTACCTGCAGCATTTTATGGCTATCATTCTTTCTACCTTTTTGCGTGGATACCGTGGCAAAACAACGGATTTCGCCTTGACCAGCCAACATCATAGAACGATTGTGGCTCACTTCCTGAATCAGGGAAAGTGGAATGATTTCCTTTTTCAGGATGCCCTAAGAAACAGCGTTGCATATTTGATCTACCGGGAGGCGACTATTTCCGGTCAGCCTATCTTTTGCATTGTGGATGATACGATTGCTTCCCATACAAAGCTTTCGTCACAGGCTTTGCATCCAATCGAAGCTGCGTATTTTCATCAATCTCATCTGAAAGGCAGACAGGATTATGGGCACCAGATCGTGTCCGTCATGCTTTCTGCAATGGAATCACTCTGAATTATGCCGTTATTCTGTATGATAAAACAAAATCAAAGATCCAGATCATACAGGATATTGCTGCAGAACTTCCTATTGCACCGATAGTTTCCTACTTCCTTTGTGACAGCTGGTATACTTCAGCCAAAGTCATGGATTGCTTTGCTAAAAAAGGATTCTACACCATAGGGGCTTTAAAAACCAACCGAATCCTCTATCCTTGCGGAATCCGTCAGAAAGCCAGTGCATTTGCCCTTCACTTGCGGAAAACAGATCCAAACATCAGCCTTGTGACCGTTGATAAAAGGCAGTTTTACGTATATCGGTATGAAGGGAATCTGAATGATGTTCCCAATACAGTGGTTCTACTGAGCTATCCAACACCATGTTTTGGGATTCCAAAAGCACTGCGGATCTTTGTTTCAACGAATGCAGCATTATCCACGCAGGAAATCCTGAGACTTTATACCCAACGCTGGCAAATTGAACTGTTTTTCCGACAAAGCAAGAAAAAGCTTGGTCTGGATAAATATCAGCTGCGTTCCCAAAAAGGAATCCAGAGATACTGGCTGATGATGTCATTTGTCCATTATATGTGTTGCACTTGCAAAGGAACCTATATTTTTTTACATATAGAATAACCAACTTCTTCCCAAACAGGATCCTTTAGATAATCTATTGCATCCGAAATAATAATAAGCAAATCCATATAGCATTTGGGTGATGATTCCTCTTTTTTATATAAACTCAAAATATACTCAAAATAGCCATCAATAAAGTTGACAGACCATTTCTGCGACTCACTACCTTTCATGAAATAACACCTACCTTTATAAATTTAGTCCAAAAGAAACCAACGATATCAGCCATGAAACTCCAAAATAAAAAACAAATGACATAATTCCAGCTGTATTAAAAAAAACTACTAATCTACTTTTTTCAGAAATAATTTTTTCTAATAATTTCTTTTTACAATAATACAAATGTAAAAGTATATTCTTCTTACTACAGAGCAATAGCAGGATTAAAAGCATTAAAAAGAGTCCTGCATTTAATAACATGGTTAAAACCATATTCATTGAAAAGGAAAACAATTTATTTTCCCACAAGAAAATCCCCAGATTATGAATAACATGAAAAGTAATAGCATACCATAAATTTCCTGTGAGGCAGACCAAAACACCTGAAAAAAAACCAATCAAAAGAAATATTAATAATAACCCCTGACCATGCATTATAGCAAACAGTATAGTTGTTGCTAAAATTGCAAATCCCTCCCCATAAGACTTCAGCTTAGACCATAGAATTCCCCGAAAAATCCATTCCTCTACCAGAGGTCCCAGTATTACACCTGTGAAAATATCTAAACCACTGTGTAAACTTTTATCATTCATCATTACGATGTCTTGAAATACTTTTGCATACAAAAACAAAAAGAATGCACAAAAAACATGGGATAAAAATATTACAAATGCCGTTAATAAACCTTTTTCCAATACGGATAATTCATATTTGTTTTTAGAATAACATGTATCCAGCAAAGACAACCTTCCCCATTTTTTCATTCCCACCCATACGATACCAGCCCAAAATATATAAAAAGCCATATTTTCAGCAAAAATCGGCATTATTCGCATAAGTATTAGCGAACCCAAATACGCAATCAATAAGATCCATCCTATTTTGCCGGCAATTATTTTTAATTCACATTTCCTTTGTTCGTCCATCGTGCATATATTCTCCATATAAAAATGTCCCATAATTATCCTCCTGGTTTTAATTTGCTCCTTGCAACTTTTAAGCAAAAATTATACTATAACTTATTAAAAAACTCTTCACGTTTCTTTAATGTTCGAATAGCAATCCTGATTAGTTGCAGATATTTTGCTTCTAAATTTCTCTTTCCAGTTAAGCGGTTACAGAGCATGTGGCATATTGAAAGCAAAATGTGTTGTTTTGTCTCAGTTAATGTAGGTGCAAAATACAATGCTTTTTTCAGGAATTGTAACTTTTCTTTTCTTTTTAAATAAATTGACAAACTTTCTTTTAATCGCTCATCAATATTTTCTATAGCTCCCTTATCCAGTTGGAAAAGTATCATTATCTTTTCCGATGTGCAAAGGAAAGTCATGACTTTAGCACTTTTATGAAATCTATAGCGTAGTTTTGTGCAATTTTTCAAATTTGCTCATTTATAGTATTAGAAAATATCTACATTTTTCATCGACAGTCAACATACCGGTTTTTATCTCTGGTGTCAAATCTAATATGGTCTCTTTATTTTCATTTTCTACAATAACATGGATACTTCCTTTTGAGACATCGCCATCCAACTTAAAAGTATATTAACGACTTTCGTTAAATTTTATTACCTTTTTTACATATCCGCTACAAGATGAAAAAGAAACTTCGCATTTATTTTTCCCTCTGAGTGAAACAACAAATAATAAGGCTCGTTTTGCGTTCAAAATCATATATCCGTTGACCCATAAAAAATAAAACAAAACCAACATTGAAATAAATACAATCGCTAATTTCATGAATTCACTCATGCCAACACCTCACAAAATTCAATTTTTCGCATCCAACCACTGTCTACCTAATTGCACCCCAGCCTGAGTATAAGTTTCTAATATGTCCTGCTTCTTTTCTTCAATCAGTTCCGGTTCAGCATCAAACAGCACCTCATAGATAGCCAGAGCGTTCTTAAAGTGTGTGGTAGCTTGCAGCACATCGCCGATTGACAGACAGATATTGCCCATAGCTTCTTGTACAACGGCATAATCACCGGACACATCAGAGTTAGATTCTTTGATGACACGAGACAGCCTTTGTAATGCAGATAACCCGAGGTACGGCTCACCCATATCCGTCAGCAGTACCGCATAATTGGTGATTTGCGGAATACTGTCATGATAAGGCGCCAAGCCGTATTGCTCAAGCAAGTGAATACCCGTTTCCATATGCTGCTTTGCCAGTTCCAACTTACTGGTCTGCTTATACAGACCGCCAAGGTTTGCATGGAGATTCGCTGCAAGAAGGGCGTTCTCTGCGGTCACTTCGGAGATCAGCGTCACAGCTTCTTTTTCCAGCTTGATTGCCTTTTCCGGTTTCTTCTCATTAGCGGCACGGAAGTCCAGAAGCAAAGCACGGTCAGAAACAGAACCAATGGTATTGTCTTTCAGCATAGAAGCCAGTTCTGTCAAAATCAATTCCATTCCAGATTCATAGCCATACTTCTGCATATACGGAAAGGAATCTTCCAAAAACCGGAGATAGGATGCAGTATCGTCTTTTTCAATCGAAGTCACGATATTATTGACCGTCTGGAACAACTGTTTGTAATAGGAAACTTCTTCGCCATGCCGTAGACAAAGTTCCTGCAAGCTGTTGAGCAGGGTGTGGCAGTTCCGGACAGAAGGCTTGGTTTCTGTAATTGCTACTTCCTGAATCATCGGATGCAAGGCAATCGAATGACAGGACTTTGTCTGTATGAATCCTTTTTCCACCAGATCGTTGATGGTATTCATATTCCGAAGCATCAACCAGCCTGCAAACACACGGGAACTGATACCGGTTGTCGGTACAAACGCCATGCTCCGCATAATATCCTGTTCATCACCGGCAAGCTGATACAAGGAAAACAATGTATGGATATGGTCATAGTAAGTTGCCTTGCGGCTCTGACCGTCCTTGGTGATGCCGATTTTATCATCAGCATCCAAGGATGTTTTTTCTTCTTTCAGCTTTTCCAGCAAATCCATCGGCTCCAGAATACCCGTTTCAAGCAGTCGAGCTGCCAGTTCTACCGCCAACGTGTGACTGTGAACCGTATCAATGATTTGTTCCAATACACTCTGGTATTTTTCTGCGTCCGAGAAAAAGCAACCGGCAATGGATAATAACGCCTGCTTGCCTGCAATTTCGGTTACTTCCATGGAATTGTAGTTATCAAATCTGCTGCGGGTCGTGAACAACATACGGCAGCGATATTTCATCACAACAGAAAGAGTGCTGTCCTGAGAAGCCGTAGTATTAAAATTATCTACAATAAACAGCGTATCTTCTTTCAATGTACGCAGGAAGCGATTGTGTTTGCGGAAGCGTTCCTGCTCGCTGTCATCCGGAAGGTCATCAGCAAAATCCATATCCGCTATATCCTGCATCAGATTACCGGTATAGGTCAGATACAGAACATTGGTGTATTCCTTGCGGTGCTGCTTTGCATAGGCTTTTGCCAGTTCGCTCTTACCGATACCGGCGATGCCATGAAGAAATACCTTTCCATGCTCCAATAACAATTCGTGAAGCATTTCCAGTTCTTTTTCACGTCCGCAGAAATGTCGGCAAGGCTTTGGTGCTCCTTCATCAGCAATGAAATCACTGAGAATTGGAGAAAGCTTTCCGTCAGCAAGGAGATTCTTTACCTTTGGGTCACGCTTGATAAACTCACGCTCCATGCCGAAGCAAAGAACATCCGCTATAAACGATGCTTCATCCTCTCGGCTATCACAAGGATAGTGCCGGGAGCATTCTTTTTTTACTCGTTCCGAAATGGTATCATCCTGCATTAGCAGTCGGTATACTTCCTGTGCAGCCATAGAACTATCATACATTGAAAGCAGTACATTGTTTTCCAAATCTGCTGCCAGTTTTTCACGATTGCCATCTCTGGAATAAAACTGCGTTATTTTCGGACTGATTTTTGCCTGCCCGGTGAACCAGCGGCAGACCAATGCCATATCAAATGTAATCGTTTCCTTTGTTTGGGTAAACAAGGAGCTAAAAACATCTTCTAACAATGCAGTTTGGTTTGTATCGTAATCGTCGCTGATAAAGCGTCGAACAATGGTCATGACTGAACTGAAATCACATCTTTCCATAAACAGCCCTCCCTTCGAAAAGTAGTCAATTTATGGTCAATTGGCACTCAATGTGCCTTTGACAGTTTCTTGATAGAATGATATCACGAAAGAAGTTCCGAATATCTTACCTTTTATTATAGCATCAATTCCTATTTTTTGAAGTAGCAAAGCGGCTGCAGTAATGTGGTTATAGCGGACAACTTCTCTCTCATAAACTGAAATACCGAGGGAGGTGCGTGGTATCGCAAGAAAGAGTGCTCCAATCAATGTAATTGTCCATTATCCTAAAACAGAACAGGGGAAACGTGAATTGGCAGAGCGAGTAGCCGGTGTCCACGCAGATATGGTCAATCAGTATATCAAAAAATTAAATTGTCCATCCGATCAAAAGGCGGAGTTGCTGGGTGCGGTTATCGCATCCGCAAAAAAGGAAGCAGGTGAGCAAACCGATTAAGGCCCCCTCACCTGCTTTTCTTATGCTTTTATTTTCCCTTTGAAATACTTGTTCCAGGAATTGATGTTCATTCGCTTTTGATGATCTTCCCATGCTCGAAGCAGATTAGGTGAAATTCCCATCAGCCGAGCAAACGGTTTCTTTTTTAGTCCCAAATTTTCACGATATTCTCGTATCATCTTTCCTTGTCCTTTATATAAGAAGCGATTGTAATCATCCAGCAGGTCATCCACCGGTACTCCATATAGCTCTGCCAACTTGTCCACAATCTCCTTTGGATAGTAGTCAACATATCCGACTTCAAAATCTATGTAATGTCCACGGCTGATACCGATCAGCTCTGCAACTTCCTTTTGCATCAGGCCCATGTGATGACGGCACCAACGGAGCCTGTCCGGTACATTGGGAATATCTTCGTAGTTCTGATACTGCTGATTGAACAGCTGTGCTTCCAAGATCTTGCGAGGGGCGATCGGTCGGAAACTATGGATATACATAGGTGCATACCTTACGCAGCCGTCCAAAGCAGAGCAAAGGATATACATATTCTCGGATACCTGTGCCAAAATACGCCATCTCGGTTCTTTTCGGCTCTGGGGATACTGGTTTGGAACCATAAACGCATCCGTGAGAGGATAGCATTCTCCACACACTTCGCCGCATATGTGGCAAGCCGCGATCCTTTCTCCACATTGAAGGTATTTACAGCCTTTATGAGTCCTATGGTCCCCACCGACAGAAGATCATCCATATCGTATCCGGTCTGCTGGTACTTCTTTATGACATGGGCAACAAGACGGAGATTCCGGTTGATCAGCACTTCTCTCGCTTCCAGGTCGCCCTCTTTGTAACGCTTCAGGTACTCCCGCTCTTCCTGTATGCTCAGTGGTTTCGGAAATGTCTTCAAAGAAAGCCGCCTTAAGCTTCATTACCTTATTTTATGCGGGCGGATCTGTTCAGGTGCTTTTACAATTTCGATTGTTTTTCCTTTACATCAAGATCTGGATCTGCGGTCTTTCTTGCCTGTATCTCATCGTATCCGCGCCGGATGCTCACCTTTTTTTGTTAATTTTTCGTATCGTTACTACTATTTTTTTGCAAAAATCTTGCATATTTTTACCGGCAGGAGTACAACAAATTGATTTTATAAAATTTTTATAATTTTAATCTGTGTTCTCGCAGTTTTAACTCTCTGCGCCATCGGTTATGCTTACAAGTGGAACGCGGTTCATCCGGACCAGGCGTTAAAGGGCGCGACAGCGATCTTCGGCGGCGGTATCGCTCACATGATCGACGATATCATCCCGGGAAGCTACAGCATCTTAAACTCTTTATTGGTACTTACATATTCCGCGTTCTGTCTTACTTCTCTTGATACCGCAACACGTCTTGCGCGTTTCATGTTCCAGGAATTCTGGCTTGAGCCGGGTGAAACTGCTGCCGACATCAAAGAGGGCTGGAAAAAGGTTATGGTAAATCCGTACTTCGCTACGATCCTCACAGTTGTCCTTGGCATCCTTCTCGGCATGAACGGATACGGAAAGATCTGGGGACTGTTCGGGGCTGCCAATCAGCTTCTCGCGGGTATCGGCCTCTTAGCCGTTGCCACATGGCTCGGAAACATGGGCAAAAACAACAAGATGTTCCTGATCCCGATGGCATTCATGATCATCGTTACGATCACCTCCCTTGCACTCACAGTTAAGAACCAGATCGGCATGATCGCCGCAGGCGGCGCTGACTGGGGTCCGTGGGCACAGACGATCCTCGGAATCCTTCTGATCTTCCTGGCGATCATCCTTGTTATTGAGGGTGTACAGACACTTTCTAAGCAGAAAGCGGCCAGAGCTTAAGTGCAGGTAAATGATCAGATATTTTAAGAATTGAAAAAGACACGTCATACAGATTTTAAGTGAAATCTGCATGACGTGTCTTTTGTTTTACTGGATCTTTTAATCCCGATTCTTCTGTCGTCTGTCAACCATCCGTCTCTCCATATGCGGCTTTACTGCGGAGTTTTTCTGCTACTTTCCAGCCTGCAAACTGGCTAAAATGTCAGATTTTTAAGGTGTCAACGCACCCAGGACTCATTTATCTTATTCGTTTCTGATCGCCGCCAACGGACTTAATTTCATCGCCCGCAGTGCCGGGAAAAGTCCGGCCAGCATACCGATCAGGACCGCAAAGACCACAGCGGATCCAGATAGCCACAACGGGATCCTTGAGATTGCTCCAGAACCACCCGTCATACTGGAGAAGCTGGCTCCCAGAAACTTATTGATCGCAGCGGAGACGCTGTAGCTTAAGCCAAGTCCCAGAACGCCTCCCATAAATCCGATAAATCCTGCCTCCATCAAAAACATCGTCCGGATATCTCCAAGCGCACATCCCAAAACCTTCAGCACACCGATCTCCTTCGTTCTCTCGTAGATGGACATCATCATCGTGTTCGCGATTCCGATCGCTGCCACAAACAGCGATACAGCACCAATGCCTCCGAGGACCGCCTGGATCATATCCGTCTGCTGCTGGGCCTGTTCGAGCCACTGCATGCTGCTGTAGGCCTCGTAGCCCATATCTGTGATCGCTTTCTGGACCTCCGTCACATGTTCCATATCGTCCACATTCACGTAAACCATATTGTAGACAAAATAATTGTAGGGTTTTCCCTTTTTGTTTGTCGGCTGTCCGGGGATCGGATTCTTCCGGTAGATCTTTTTCAGCTGGGTCTTTAACAGGTCGATATCTGTGTAGATCTGGTATCCATACTCAGAAAGTCCGTTCTCGCCCCCATCAACCAGAGCACAGGCCGGGAAAAGATACTTTTTCTGGCTGCTTTCATCCCCGTTTCCCATATTCTGGAACATGGTAAAAAACGGCTTGTGTATAAGATCCACTTTGGAAAGATCCTCGCCGTCCCAGCTTCCCTTTCCGGTCTTGCTGTTATAAAAGTTGTCGGAAACCATATTTCCGACGATAAACTCCAGCGTCGCCGCATTCTTGTCCGGAAGTTTTCCCTCCGCCAGCGGAATCTGTTCCAGCTCCTCTCTGGGCATTCCCACAATGTTCGAATATCCCTGATAAACTCCCTGCTTCAGATTCACATCTGTCTCCAGGATCGGGGACACACTCTTCACATGTGGGATCTTCGCAAGCTTCGTCACCGTGGCATCCACGAGGTAATCGTCCTCGGACTGGTTTCCGTATCCGGAACTGATCTGGATCCTTGTGAGACTTCCGAAGGAAGCGTAGGATTCCACGGTATTTTCCTTCAATCCAATTCCCAGAGAGACCATGACTACGATGGAAGCCGTGCCGATGACAACGCCCAGAACGGTAAGTCCCGTCCTGAGTTTCCGTCTGCGCAGGTTATTGATGCTCATGATGAGCAGATCAAAGAATCTCATCGTCCATTCCCGCTTTCTTCTTTTTGCGTCTGATGACCACAAGGATCACAGCTGCAAGGACCACTCCCACGATTCCCACCGGGATCGCGAGATGCTTCAGTTTATCCGTCGTGGACGGTTCCGGCTGTACATCGTCACTGCTCCAGGTATCGTCAACATTGCTTTCATCCATGCTCTGATCCTCATTTACCATAAGCTGGATCTCCTTCTCGACCGTGGAGACTTTTCCGTTCTCATCCTCATATGTAATGGAGAGTTTTACCTTTCCATCATCCGTGGTCGGGGCAATTCCGTTGATCATCGTATCCACGTTTCCGCTTTTTCCGGGTTCGATGTTTCCAACATAAGCCTCATTCTTCTGGATAGAGTCTGCCTCAAAGACCGCGTTCACGTTATAGAGCATGACTTTTCCGGTGTTGTTGATGGAGAACATCACGTTTGACTCTTCGCCTACGGAAATAGCATCCGGCATGACCTCGATGGTGCCGGTATTTAACCGTGCCTCCTGCTTTAATCCAACCGCGATCTTTACGGCTTCCTTCGCATTCTTAAATTCCGGGCTGTCATACTGCTCATTGATCGTGATCGTGTAGGAACGCTGTTCCGCTGTGGGACTTGAGGAAAATTTTATCGTCAGCGTGTCAGATGCTCCCGGTGCCAGAGAATTGACAACCACGGAGTTTGAACCGTTCACCGTCGTAAATACCGGACTGTCGCTCACTGTTTCCGACTCGAAGGTAAACAGGATATTGCTTGCAGCGATACTGTTGGAAGCGTTTTTCATGCGCACCTTCAGCGTAAAATCCTGTCCGGCATAGATCTCCGCAGGATCCGTCTCAAAGCTGTCGACGATGATACGCGCCTTTGTCCTTTCGTTCTCGCCTGCTTCAGAATCCAGAGAATCATCCTCGTCTTTTCCATAGACCCGCACATAAAAGGTATCCTCAATGGGAGCAGCAAAGTTTCCATTCTCATTTTCCCGGTAACGGATCTTAAACTTGATCGGATAATAGCCGGATTTCGCCTTTTCCCGCACCGCCATGCTGAATGGAACCGCCACCGTCTGATCCGGATTCATATTTCCCATCTGCCGGTCATAATTTCCGTCATTGATCTCGAACGGAAACTTCGCGATATCCTCAGAGAGCTCCATATCGACACGTACATCGTAGGCGGTCTTATAACCGGTATTTCTCACATTTACATCGAAATTCATGACCTCGGAATAGTTCGCGGACGGGGTGGGCTGATTCTCGCCGAGGGCGAATGCTACCGGCTCGGAGTTGTCCTCATTTGTCTCACTGGTTCCTGTTGTCTTCTTTGTCTCGATCCACGCCATGATCGTCTTTGCGTACTCGGATGACATTCCGTCCTCGCCCTGAGCGCGCTTCGAGATATAGATCAGGATCGGATAGTATCCCTCTTCCAGACCTTTTTTTACATTGACATTCAGATTAACGGTCTTTTTCGCTTTTTTATTTACATGACCAACCTTGTAATGGCGGTTTAAGGAATCCGTCACCTCAAAGGGATAGATCGTCTTCATGGACTGGACGATGCTGCTCTCTTCGCTGTCACGGTCCTCCGTCTTTGTGATCTCATCAGAATAATGGTTCCGGAAATCATCCTCGGAGGCGATCCAGATCTCCGTCTCGATCCAGTCTTTGTCCTCCATGTTCATGAGTGTCACGGAAACGGTTCCGTTTTTTCCGATATATAAAGTCGGCGTTTTTCCGATCACAAGGCGGACGGTATCATTGTCGTCATCCATCCGATATACCTGTGGGATCGTCTCCGCCGCTTCTGTTGTCTCCTTCGCCGCGAATGCAGTTGCCGGGACTGCGCCCATCAGCATACACGCGGCAAGGAATGTTGCCATCCAGCGTAATCCTTTTATTTTCATACTGTTCCTCTCCTCCTGGCTGTTCTATTTTAGTTATTTGTGCCAGCTTTCCATATTTTTGCGTTTATTCCAAAATTTTGTTGATTGTTATTCTGACTTTCTCTCTATCCGGTGTTCTTCTGCTTCCACAACTGTCTCTATTTGCTCTTCTTCTGCCGGATTCTTAGATTTCCCCTCCGCCTGCGCCTCTGCCGCCGCCTGCATGGACTCTTCTAACTGCACCAGGTCCACCTCGTGGTGATTCTCCTCGATGCTCACGATCTTTCCGTCGATAATCTTAAAGATCCGGTCCGCGTAGGTCGCCAGATTGTTGTCGTGGGTAACCATCACAAGCGTCTGCTTCTGTTCCCTTACGACCTTCTGCATGAGTTTTAAGACTTCCATCGTTGTCTTCGAATCCAGGTTTCCTGTCGGCTCATCCGCAAAGATGATCTGCGGGTTCATCGCCAAAGCCCTTGCGATCCCGACTCGCTGCTGCTGTCCACCGGACATCTGGTTCGGCATATGGGTCATAAATTTCTCAAGTCCCACAAGCTTTAAATACTGTTTCGCCCGCTTGATCCTCGCTGCCCTCGGCATTCCCCGAAACGATAACGGCAAAGCCACATTTTCCACCGCATCCATCGTCCCGATCAGGTTGTAGGACTGGAAGATAAACCCGACCCGCTCTCTTCGGAAGGTCACAAGCTGTTTTTCATTCAACTTTTCTATATGTTTTCCGGCGATCACGATCTCTCCTTTTGTCGGGTGTTCCAGACCTGCCAACATATTTAAAAGCGTCGATTTACCGGAACCGGACGGTCCGGTAATCGCGCAGAACTCGCCCCGGTGGATCTCAAAACTCACACCATTTAACGCGTAAACCTTCTCCTCGCCCATGCGGTAAACCTTATACAGATCTTTTACCTGTATTACCGCATCTTCCTTCTGCTGCATCCGTCCGCCCCCTTCTTCTTAAATTTTTACAGCGTTTTTTCGCCGATTCTTTTTATATTTCAAGTATATCGTTCCCATCGTGTTCTGACTATATAAAATTACTTAATTATTCTTACAATTTCTTACGTTCTTCCGGATCCGCAGAACCCACGGTCAATTCTCTCCGCAGTCATAGAAAAAAGGAATCTCTCCGGTTTTACTGAAACCGTAGAAATTCCCTTTGCGCCTGTCCTATTCCATTTTTTCTGAATCTGTTTCTTTTACATCTGCCTCTTCTATGTCTGCTTTTTCTTCGTTGTTCGTTTCCGGCTGCAGGTTTTCAACCGTTCTGTCCATATTCCACTGCTCTCCCTGCTTATTTTCCTCCTCACCGGAAAGTCTCCTCTTAAATTCTTTCAGGTACTCTTCCAACGACACATACTGTCCATTATTTACCCGATATGACGGATTCCACATCCGCACGACCCGGACCTCTGCCTCGTCCTTCTTTGTTTCCTTCACCGGTCGGTAGTCCCTGTCCGCAAAGAATACATCTCCCCGGACCAGATCCTTCCATTTCATATAGATCTCACGGTTCTTTTTCTGCTTTTTATTCTGGAAAACTTCCATAACGATCAGGCGGAAGAGATCCTCGCCGCAGCAGACCACGGTCTTTGGATTTAAGAGACGGATCTGCTTCTTGATAAACTCGATATAATACTGGCCGTAGTCCATGCTGATTTCGTCGGCCGCGCCTTTTCCACCGCGCTTATTGATATAGAGGACTGCTGCCTTTTCCCTTAGTTTTTTCCCCGGAAGCCTGCACTCCTCGCCTGGATTTTTTTCCTCCCACAGGATCTTCTGCATGCTTGTGAGATAATCCAGATATTCCACCCGGCCGGAGGGACTTTTTCCGGATAGGAAATCCGCGCGGATGTCCGATGCCACCGGCATCGTCTCACCCTTCTGGATCATCTTTCTCATATTTGTCTCTTTTAATATGTAAAGCGTCCCGTCATAATGTTCCGGATCCGCGATTCCGTCGATATGAAAATTTCTCTGATCCAGCTCCGGATAGCAGGTGTTCCCAAATGGATCTTCCTCCATCTGCTGCATCAGCTCCCACAACACATAAAGTTCCTCTATAGAGCGGCATTTCGCGACCTGACCTTCCAGAACGATCTGTTCCATCGTCTTTCTCATAGTTCCTCCACCGCGCGTTTCCCGCAGTTTTTCATTTGCATTTCTGACTTTCTCCAATGTCCTTTTTCCACGGGATTTCACGAATTTCATCTGGCAGTTCTTCCTGCCCTGCAGAATTTGTCCACTTATTTTTCTTTTGTTTCTCTGCGTTCACTGTTTCATATTTTAACACAATTTTCTTAAAAAAAATAGTGGAAATTCTGTTTCAGATTCGCTATAATAGTGAAAATGCCTAAGCGCGGTCACATACGATGCGGATCGCCGTGAGGCCTGAAAGGAGATTATAAACATCATGAGACACATGTTAAATCCTCTTGACTTTTCTCTTGAGGAGACGGAAAGTCTTTTAGAACTTGCCGCCGACATTGAGAAAGACCGTTTCCGATACGCACATGTATGCGACGGAAAGAAATTAGCTACTCTCTTCTATGAGCCCAGCACAAGAACCCGTTTAAGCTTTGAAGCTGCCATGTTAAATCTTGGAGGTTCCGTTCTCGGATTTTCCTCCGCTGATTCCAGTTCCGCTTCCAAGGGCGAAAGTGTTTCCGATACAATCCGTGTTATTTCCTGTTACGCAGATATCTGCGCGATGAGACATCCAAAGGAAGGCGCCGCTTATGTAGCCTCCACCAAATCTTCGATTCCTGTTATTAACGCCGGAGACGGCGGTCACCAGCATCCCACACAGACTTTAACCGATTTATATACGATCCGTTCTTTAAAGGGCAGACTCTCCAATATGACGGTCGGACTCTGCGGAGATCTGAAATTTGGCCGTACCGTTCACTCCCTGATCAACGCGCTGTCCCGCTATGAGGGAATCCGTTTTATCCTGATTTCCCCGCCGGAATTAAAGGTACCGGATTATATCAAGGAGAGTGTCCTTGATGCTAAAAATATCGAGTACCGTGAGACGACCAGTCTTGATGATGCGATGGAAGAACTGGATATCCTCTACATGACAAGAGTCCAGAAGGAGCGTTTCTTCAATGAGGAAGACTACATCCGCATGAAGGACTGCTACATTCTTGATAAGGATAAGATGAAGCTTGCGAAACCGGATATGTATGTGCTTCACCCGCTCCCGCGTGTCAACGAGATCTCTGTTGAGGTGGACGATGACCCGCGTGCCGCTTACTTCAGACAGGCCCAGAACGGCGTATATGTCCGTATGGCACTCATTATGACATTACTGGAGGTAGAAAAGCCATGTTAAATATCAGCGGAATTCAGGAAGGCGTTGTCCTTGACCATATCCAGGCGGGCAAGAGCATGGATATCTATCGCTATCTGCGCCTCGGTGAGTTAGACTGCACAGTCGCGATCATCAAGAACGCAAAGAGCAACAAGATGGGAAGAAAAGACATCATCAAGATCGAGGGACCGTTAGACTCCATCGACCTCGATATCCTCGGCTATATCGACCACAACATCACCGTCAACATCATCCGCGACGACAAGATCGCCGAGAAGCGCACCCTGCATCTCCCGAAGATCTTAAAGAACGTGATCCACTGCAAGAACCCGCGCTGCATCACCTCCATCGAGCAGGAGCTGCCGCATATTTTCTATCTCGATGATAAGGATCATGAGGTATATCGCTGCAGATATTGTGATGAGAAGCACAGTTGATTCCGCTTCCGCAGGTTGCGAAGTGCTGTAAAACACAGAAAAGAGAACCATCCCCGGCGATCCGCCGGGTTTTGGTTCTCTTTTTTTCTTTCTATCTTTCTTTTATTATAATCTCGCGATCACAGCATCCACATACTCTTCCGTAGATGCCTCACCATGGAGATCTCTTGTCAGGTGCTTTCCTTCCGCGAGGACCTCATCCACTGCTCTTCGGATGCGGGATGCTGTCTCATTTTCACCAAGATACTCAAGCATCATGCATGCGGACCACAGGAACGCCGTCGGATTTGCAAGGTGCTTTCCGGCAATATCCGGAGCACTTCCGTGAACGGCTTCGAACATTGCATAGTCGGCACCAATGTTGCTGGACGGTACAAGACCAAGGCCGCCGATCAGACCGCTGCAAAGGTCGGAGAGAATGTCGCCGTAGAGGTTCTGCATTACCATCACATCAAACTGGTTCGGGTTCATGACGAGCTGCATGCAGGTGTTGTCGATGATCTTGTCATCAGCCTCGATCTCCGGGTAATCCTTTGCAACTTCACGGAAGATCGCGAGGAACATGCCGTCAGACATCTTGAGGATGTTTGCCTTGTGAACGCAGGTAACTTTCTTTCTGCCGTTCTTCTTCGCGTACTCGAAGGCGTCGCGGATGATGCGCTCAGATGCTTTCTTGGTGACGATCTTGATCGCGTGAACCGTGTTCTCATCGATCTGTTCTTCTTTTCCGACATACAGACCTTCGGTGTTCTCACGGAAGATCACGATATCTACGTTCTTAAACGGAGTTTTTACCGCGTCATTAGACTTTACCGGGCGGATATTCGCGTAGAGGTCATACTTGCCTCTAAGGGTAACGTTTAAGGAACGGAATCCCTTTCCAACCGGGGTCGTGATCGGGGACTTTAAGAGAACTTTTGTGCGCTCGAAGGAAGCATACGCCTCGTCCGGAATCAGGGCACCGTTTCTCTTCCACTCATCCTCGCCGACATTGTAGATCTCATACTCAAGCGGCGCTTTTGCTGCCTCTAAGATCTTTAAGACATTGTCCACTAACTCCGGACCAATTCCATCGCCGCGAAATACTGTTACTGTGTGTTTCATGTTAAAACTCCTCCTGATTTTTAAATTCCCAGCAGACCTGCCGGTATTGTATGTGTCATATGGCATACCTGCTCTTCGGGGATCCCATGATCAAGCAGGTATTGCATATATTCTTCAATTGCAAGCTCCCAGTGCGGATTTTCTGTCTGTCCGCCGTCAGTGTCGACCATGACATTTTTGTATCCGACTTCTTTGATGATCTCAAGGTTATCCGGCAGATTGCTCTTATACGTTCCGCCGCCCATGTTCTGGGCATAGCAGCGCTCCAGGATCACATCGTAGTCCTTTACCATGCGGATCTGGTCTTCCATAGTCATTCCCACGACCCACCATTCCGGATGGGTGACTACGATCTTCTTCACCCCAAGATTTCTGGCCGCCTCCACCACTGTGAAGGATTCCTCCGGTGAGATGTGCGCTGTACCGAGAACCGCGTCATAGTCACGGACAAGCTCCAGGATCGTTTTCAGTTCCGGAACGATCCTCCCGTCTTTTACGACCTCCACGCACCGGCTCGTGTCCTGGTTCATCTTCTCCAGATGGTTCTTTGCCGACTGGGTCGGAAGCCAGACGACCTTTGCGCCCATGCGGAGTGCCACGTCAACGGCCTTCGGATTCATTCCGCCGACCACCCGGTTCAGCGTGATCCCGCCGAACATCGTGAAGTCGTTCATCTTCCCATGTACGATCTCGTTGTGGCGGTTACAGAGATATGCCCGGTCCACCGTCGATCCCTGATGAGTCTTGATCACGATGGCCCGCGCACCCACACGGATCGCGGCTTCCATCAGTTCGAAATCATCATAGGCACGAAGGCGCAGATCCGGATTTGTATGAACATGCATGTCGATAACGCCCTTCATAAGATCCATTTTCATCAGCTGTCGTTCCCCTCTGATCATTTTTGCTGTTGCTTTCTTACGGGATTCATTTTATACTAAATTTGTTATTAAAAAAAGTCCAAAAATCATATACCCGGTATCGATATTTCCGATGGCTGTTTTTGAACATGATCCGGTACCCGACAGGCCGCGAAATGGAGATATCGCCTATTATTCCGATAATTTTCTTACCGACGAAACGACTGAAAGGAACATTTATCATATGGACCTTAAGGAATTAAACTATGTTGTGACCGTTGCAAACGAGGGAAGCATCTCCCGCGCCGCGGAGAAACTTTTTATGAGCCAGTCCAGCTTAAGTCAGGCGATCCGCGTTCTGGAGCAGGATCTTGGGACCTCTGTCTTCGTCCGCACCACCCGCGGTGTCCGACCAACTGCCGCCGGGGATGCTTTTATTTCCCATGCAAAGCAGATCCTGCAGCAGTACCGCACCGCATGCAGTGAGGCCGCAGATATCGAAAATCTCAACGGCGGTACCGTGATCTTCGGAATCAGCACCTACCGCGGCACATATCTTCTGCCGCCGGTTTTAAAACGCTTCCGCGCCCTCTATCCGAAAGTCCATGTTGAGATCTGTGAGATGGACAGCATTGACCTCGAGGACCAGCTCCTGGAAGGTCTTCTTGACCTCGCCCTGATCGCTGCCCCTCCGGTCCGGATCAGACACGGCGTTTCGCCATTCATGCGCGATGAGATCATGATCGTCACTACCGCGGATCATCCGGTCATGGAATTCGCCAGAACATGTGAATCCGATCCGGAGCTTTCCTGGATCGATCTCAAGGACACCGCCGCCTTCGAATATATTTTCGGACCGCCAAACACTGTACTCGGCCGTGTTGGCCGTCAGGCGCTGCGGGATGCCGGAATCGAGCCCATTGGGCAGGGCACCGATCTCTCCGCCTCCTTCGCCGCCGCTATGGCAAGAGAAGGTGCCGGTCTCGCCTTCACCTACCGTTCCTGCCGTGTCCCAGGAGATCATTTCCGCTATCTCCGAGTAGGAAAAGAAGGAATCTTCCTTGACCTCGCCCTTGCATGGCCCGCCGGAAAGTACCGCTCCAGAGCAGCGTCAGCACTGGCGGAACTGTTTCAGGAGATGGCACCGGAGCTGCTGCAAAGGTGATGGATGCCGGACTACAAAAATGAGCCCGCAGGTATAGAAAAGCTGTTACCGTGGAGTGTTGTGGTCAAGCTTTTTTGTAACACTTGTGGCTAAAAAAGCTTGACCACAACACTTTATACAATATCGCTTCCAAAAGTCTCGGCTGTGCACTGTCTCTTTCTTTCCATATCCGATTGAATGACCTAGACGCTTTCACATACCCTTTATGTTCCACATTATCTCTTTGCGAACAGCCATTGTTTTCAATGTCTTCTGCCATAGATGGTCATTCCTCCTTTCTCGGTCATACTCAAGACTCCTACTGATTCGGTCCTTCACCTCTCGGCTACTATGACCTCTGCTGACTTCTGTGCGTTCAGCATTGCTTTATGCAATGGTTACCTCTTTCAAGGCGTACCGCACAGACCTCCCTAGGTACCACACGTTTCTTCCTCTCCATCCATCTGCCTCATCTATCATGCATGATTCCGTGTAGTTATTGGGCTTCAACGTGTCTGGCAGTCTTACCCTCATGCATGACCTCATATGAGATTTCTGTTCGTCAGACCAGAGATTTGCCCGTGAGTTAGTATGTTCCTCACATCCAGCTTCCTTCAGATTCCACCTCACGATGGACACCCTTGCCTTCGGCTATATCCTTCCCACTACCGGGCGGATTCGGGACTTTGACCCGTTAGAAACGTGCGCCGCCAGGCGCACCAGAAAAAAAGCTGATAGAAAGATTTTTCTACCAACTTTTTTACGTATTAATACAATCAAACGCTATCTATATTATCCACCGAAATAATGGCTTACTCATTACTGTAATTGCTCTCAAAAAGTCCTTTTATTAAAGGGATCAGAGATTTATTATAATAATATTCATACATATTCGACTTATTAAATACATTTTCATCTTCTGAAATAAGCATAATTCCTTTGTTATTTTCTTCTGAAAATGTTGTATCAAGAATAAATACGTAAGATATAATCTTAAATAAATCTCCTTCATTGCTACTGTTAATTACATTTTTCCACTTTATTGGTTCCTTATAATAAAAGCTTATTAAAATATCTTGATTTGAAAGTTCTTTTTCTGAGAAAGTATTTAATATTTTTATTGGCGCATCCATATCTTTTAAATTGGCATCAGTAAGAGGCTCATTGATATCTTTAATAGTCTTCCACCAATTCCTTTCAATTAAAGCAACCACTTCTGAGAACTCCAACTGCTCCGGTGTTAAATATATTTCCGAAATACCATTATTTACTTTAATGCTTGTTGGTGTCGATAATACTGCTTGTGGAAAATCAATTCTATCATTACTGTGCCCACATGCAGATAACATCAACATCATAATAGATAGGGCAATAAAATACTTTTTCATATACTTACCTCCTAAGAATTCCTTAATATACATCATGTGCAATTTCCAAGATATTGCCAGAAATTGCATCTATATCAACATAATAGTTCAATTCATAAACAACTCCATCGACATTTACTTTGACGGGATAAACCAGTTTCCAAAATATCTTTCCCTTAAAAGTTTTTAAATCCTCCATACTAGTATGATTCACGCAAATTAGAAGCCTATTTCAAACTATCGTTTTATGCTAATTCTGGATAGACTTTCTCTTTCGTGAAATTGGTTTTGGTGCTTTTTTGTTTTTGTTTTCTGCTGAAGCAGCTCATACACTATGAAATCAATCTCTTCTTTAGAAAGGTCATAAAGTCAGAACTTTTATGAGTTTCACTTACTAATGGAATTGCTTCTCCTGAGAGCAAATCAATCGCTGCAAGCAGAGAGAGGGTCTCCAACCTGACATACTCATAATCTCGCTGATAGCCACTGCTTTTATCTGTATTCGGAATCGGTGGACGGTCTTCACCTGTGGTAGCAATTGCCTGAATTCCTGGCTTTTCATCATAAGACAGGGTATGTACGGCATCTTTCTCAAAGGGAATCAGTTTTCCATCCTTGTCAAACTGCATTTCAATCTGCTTGTGGATAACAAGGACATCATGCATTTTTGCATCAAACTCAGGATCCCGTCTTTCGCAGTAATAAGACACCTGAAATGGTTTGATCCTTGCATTGCTCAGAATTTTCCGAAGCGTTGTTTCAGCTACTGTTGCCCTACGAAGATGTCCTTCCGCTTCTGCTATAGAGTTGATAAATTTCCTGAAACTCATGGGATATCAGAATTCAGCAGAATAGCCGTAATCCTTCGGTTTTTGGCAAGCTTTACTGATTACCCAGGTGATATCGTCATCGGTGATTTCCGCTTTTCTTCCACGGCCGTTGTTATCATGTAAAGAAGCTTCAACACTGTTCTCTTTAAATTTATTAAGACAACGTTTTACCACACCGATTCCAATATCCAGTTTGTCAGCAATTGCTTCGTTAGATGCACCCTCAGATTTGAGCAGAAGGATTCTGGCACATTGATAAACGCGAATTTCCAAAGTGCTCTGAGTCAGCAGTTTATTTAAGTAAGATTTATCATCATCTGTTAAAGAAATAGTTTTAATTGTATTAGGCATAATTGACACCTCCGATGGTTCAATTGTACCATAAATAGGAATGTGAATTAAAATAGTTTGTTATTTAAAGTGGATTGTACTAGATAAAGCGTCATCATAATAGTACCCCAAAATTGATTCGATATTCTAAAAAGACCTCTTTTCAAAACCTTATCATTCGATCCTGAAAAGCGGTCTTCATCATTTTCCATATTCAATATTCTGAGCAAGACGATAAGCCGGGTTATGTCGTTGGATGGTCATCTATCTAGACCGTCCGTCACCGGACGGCTCAAGCGGCCTACCCGGAAGCAGACGGGCCGCCTTATGCTTCCTGTTTGGCCTTGCTTCGAGTGAGGTTTGCATGTGCCCTCCCTGTTACCAGTGAGGCGGTAGTCTCTTACACTGCCTTTCCACCCTTACATGTTTCCATGCGGTTTATTTCTGTTGCACTGTCTCTGAAGTCGCCTTCGCCGGACGTTATCCGGCACCCTGCCCTTTGAAGCCCGGACTTTCCTCTCCTGCATCCCTTAGGATTGCAGCAGCGACCATCTGTCTTACTCAGAACCCATTCATTCTAGCATATTTTTTTTGGGCTGTCCAGACATGTACTTATATTTTCTTACACATTCAAACAGCTTCCACCGATAAACTCCCGGATAATCGATGTCTTCGGAATCGACTCACTGTCGATCGCAAGGAAATAGTCCAGGAATTTGAGGAGCCGTTTTGCCTCATCATACTCTTCCCGGTCTCTCGGGATATTGAAGAGCAGCGGTTCCGCATAGAGCTTCAATACCGCAAGCTCATACACAAGCGCGGAGTTGAACATCACATCGGCGCTCTCCTGGTACGGGAAGATATTCTTGTCCTCGCCGCGGCGCACCGACGGCCAGCGCTCGATCGTCTCTAACGCGGAGGTTCCTCTTGTTCTCGCGTCCCGCACCATCCGGCGGATCAGTCGTCCGTCAGTTGTCGGGATCCGGTTGTGCTCATCCACATTCAACTGGGTCAGGGCGCTGATGTAGATCTTAAATTTACTGTCCTTCGGAAGTTCTGAGGACATCGCGTCATTCAGGCAGTGGATGCCCTCGATGACGAGAATATCCTTCTTTCCAAGCTTCAGCATTTCGCCTTTGTATTCCCTCTTACCGGTCTTAAAGTTAAACCGTGGAAGTTCGATGGTCTTACCGGAGAGCAGAGCGTTCATATCCTCATTAAACTGTGGAATATCCACGCACCCAAGCGCCTCAAAATCCGGCTGCCCGTTCTCGTCAAGCGGATATTCTTCCCGGTTGCGGAAATAGTTGTCCACGGAGATCGGATGCGGATTGTATCCCAGCGCCGCAAACTGGGTTGAAAGCCTGTGGCTGAAGGTTGTCTTACCGGACGAAGACGGTCCCGCGATCATCACGATCCTGCGGTCCGGATCCTTCACTGCCTTCTCAGCAACCTGACCGATATTTTTCTCCTGCAGCGCCTCCTGCATCAGGATCAGATCCTGCCCTCTGCCGTCCACGATCATCTTATTTAATGCGCCGACGTTCGGTACCTCCAGGCTGTCACTCCAGCGGTAGGAAGAATGCAGGATCGAAAACAGCTTCTCCCGGATCGCCGGATGCTCCACATGTTTCGGATCCGTTTTCACCGGAAGCAGGAGCAAAAATCCCGCATGACACGGAACAAGGTCAAAATACTTCACATAACTTGTGTCCGGAACCATATATCCATAAAAATAGTCCTCAAACTCCCCAATGCTGTAAATATTCACCCGCGACGCCCGACGATACTGGAACAGCTGCTCCTTATCATGCATCCCATGCTTTCCAAAGAGCTCCACCGCGTCATCTGTATTGACACTCCGCTTTTTCACCGGGATCGCTGCGTCCCTAAGCTTCTCCATATGTACCTTCACTGAAGTCAGCAGCTTCTCGTCCACCGGAATATCCCCGACAAGTTCTCCATAAATACCGTTTCCCAGCGCAAAGTCGATCTGGATCTTCTTGATCTTCTCTCGCGGAATTACCTCATAAAACGCCTTCAGCATCAGAAAGATCGCACTGCGCTCATACGTCTTATAACCTGCATTTTCCTTCGCTGTGATAAAAGAAATCTCAGAATCTCCCGCCAGAGTCTTTTCAAGCTCCCTGAGCTTTCCATTGACCCGCACAAGCAGGATATCATTCTCATACTGATCCTGAAAATCTCTCGCGATCTCCAGATAGGTTGTTCCCTCCGGATACGTTTTTTCGATTCCATTCACCTTTACAACTGCCATAAAACCACCTCACACAACCTCTCCGCTGATGACATTCACAACATCAGCAACAGCCATTTCACTTCGATCTATAGCACCGGTCAGCCTCCGATCCCGGGCGCCTGTTTTTCGGGGATTGGTTTCCTCTTAGCTCGCAGGTGAATGCGTTGGAGGAAAGGTGACACTTGTCTGAGCGAAGCGAGTTGTGTCACCTTTTCTCCGCCCTTAGCATTCGCATGCAAGCTTAGAGAAACCTCCCCGAAAATCATCTCAGCCCGGGGGCGGAGGCTGACCGGTGCGTCCCCGAAGCCAATTACCTACACAACGACCGCAGGAAACTTCACCGCCATCTTCACGACCTCAATATCAGTAGGCAGCTTCTCCTTCAAAAATCCTTCCATGAAATCCATGAAAATATGCTCCAGCCCATAATGACCCGCATCAATGATCATCATCCCCTGGGCTGCCGCGTCGATTCCCTCATGGTGACTGATATCCCCGGTGATAAACGCCTGAGCGCCTGCCTTCAGTGCCTCATTAAGCTCACTTCCACCTGCCCCCGGGCAGGTAGCTGCCTTCACAATTGGAGTATCCTCATAGAGTTCACTTCCATAAACGGTCACAAACGGAAGTCCAAACCGGTTCTTAACCTCTCGCACGAGCTCCAAGCCCTTCATAGGCACTTTCAGCGATCCTGTCTTACCGATTCCGTACTCCGTCCCGGAAATCTCTCCCATGGCCTCCAGCGGCTTCTGATCGGTAAAATTCAACCGGTCCGCCACAATATCCGCCATGCACCCCGGCGCCGAATCAAAATTTGTATGCATCGCATAGTATGACACATCCGACTGGATCAGGGACACAAGCCGTCTTCCAATAAAATCCTCGTCCGAAACATGCTTCACCGGCTTAAAGATCAGCGGATGATGGCTTAACAGCATATCTGCCCCGATCTCCTTCGCCCGCTCCACCGCCGCATCATCCGCGTCCAGCGTCAAAAGGATCTTCTTCACGTCCTTGTCGATCCGCCCCGCTAAAAGTCCCGGATTATCCCAGTCACAGGCACAGGACTTCGGCGCAAGCGTCTCTAAGATTTCAATGATCTCCCTGCATTTCATGCTGTACCTCCTGATTTTCTTTTAACTGTAATTTCAACTCGGAAAGCCGCTCTGCCGCCCGTTCGGAATCCCCCGCTTTCGCGGAAAGATCCTCGATGAACCGCAGAAGCTTCGCCTCTTCCTCCTTCAGATATGTAAGAAGAACCGGATTCTTCGTTTGGATCAGATAATCGCCGTAGAGCATGCGGCTGTCCTCAGAAAGGCTTAAAACATCCGGATCCACTGTTTTTCCCTCAGAATCTGCGTCTTTCTCTCTCCGCACATCCATTACCGTATAAAACTTCCCGTCCTCAAGGATCATATCTTCCTTCCGGATCACAAAACCGTTCTCAAAAAGCCATCTTCTGACCTTAAAGATCTCCGACTGCGGCGATAAGACCCACTGTTTCACTGAATCCCACATATGTCTTCCGTTTTCCAGGATCTTAATGATCAGCTCGCCGCCCATTCCCGCGATCACGACAGAATCTGCCTCACCGGGCTGAAGTTTTGCGACACCGTCAGAAAGTCTCGTCTCGATCTTATCCGCAAGTCCAGCCAGGGCAATATTCTCCGTCGCCCTGGATAACGGGCCTTTCCGCACATCCATAGCCACGGCCTTCTTCACGATCGCTCTCCTGACAAGCTCCACCGGAACATGTCCGTGGTCCGTCCCAACGTCTGCCGCGGACTCCCCAGGTTCCACAAACGAGAGCACCAGCTCCAGGCGTTCTGATAATTTCATATCAATTTCTCCATTTCTCTTTCACACGACTGCTTTTCGATTTCGCAGCCGCCTTTTTGTATTTCCGGCAGTTTAACTCCATCCAGGAGCACACAGACAGGCCATCCCTGACTGCCTTTTCCTGCACAGATCTTTTCCTGCTTCCCATATCTTTTTACTCATCCAGATAATCTTTCAAGATCTTACTCCTGCTCGGATGGCGCAGTTTTCTAAGAGCCTTCGCCTCGATCTGGCGGATCCGCTCCCTCGTCACGTTGAACTGTCTTCCGACCTCCTCCAGAGTCCTCGGTCTTCCGTCATCCAGGCCAAATCTTAGGCGCAGCACTTTCTGTTCCCTCTCAGTGAGCGTTGACAACACATCCATCAGCTGTTCGTGGAGCAGCGTGTAGGTCGCGGCATCCGCCGGGACTTCCACATTATTATCCTGGATAAAGTCCCCGAGGTGGCTGTCCTCCTCCTCGCCGATCGGAGTCTCTAAGGACACCGGATCCTGAGAGATCTTCATGATCTCACGGACACGTTCCACCGGCATATCGAGCTCCTTCGCGAGCTCCTCTGGCGTGGCCTCACGGCCAAGCTTCTGGACTAACTGTCTCTGGGTCCGCACAAGACGGTTGATGGTCTCCACCATGTGTACCGGAATCCGGATCGTTCTCGCTTGATCCGCAATGGCGCGGGTAATCGCCTGACGGATCCACCAGGTCGCGTAGGTGCTGAATTTATAGCCTTTCCTGTAATCAAACTTCTCGACTGCCTTAATGAGTCCAAGATTTCCCTCCTGGATCAGGTCGAGCAGCTGCATGCCCCGTCCGGCATACCGTTTTGCGATACTCACCACAAGACGCAGGTTCGACTCCGCAAGCTTCTTCTTTGCCTCCTCGTCACCGAGCTCGATCTTCTTTGCCAGTTCGATCTCCTCATCCGGGGAAAGCAGCGGCACTTTTCCGATCTCTTTTAAGTACATACGGACCGGATCATCTACACCGATCCCCTCCGGTACGGATAGATCGATATGCTCCACATCAATCTCATCCTCCGGATCTGCATCTTCATCCTCCGAAAACAGATCCGGATCCATATCATCATCGTTCGACATTTTTAAGACGTCGACATGTTTTTTATCCAGGAAGTCGTATATGCGGTCCAGCTTCTCGGGTGTCAGTTCTTCCCCCGCAAAGGCATCCAGAACTTCCTTTTCATCAAGGACGTTCTTTTTACTTTTTGCGAGTTCCAGAAGTTTTGATAACTTCTCTTCAAATGTAAGTGTCTTTTCCTCCATAATCCCATCCTTCCCGGCACCTGACGTTCCTCGTGTCTGCCTTTTTGCTTCTGCTTCTCTCAGTCAAGTGTGATATTCAGGACAGCCAGTGCTGACTGCTGCCTGATGATTTCCTGTAACTCTCTGATATCTGCTGTTTTTCCCTTTACCTCCAGACTGTGTTTCTTTATCTTTTTGACGGTCTCCGAGAGTGCTCTCCTCTGTTCCTCATTATTTAAGGACTCGCTGAGACTCGCGTGGAATAAGGCCGCCACTTCCCTGTATTGTTCCTCGCCCTCGATGAAATGATTCAGGATCTGCGCAGGGTTCACGCTTCCTGTTTTTTCATATTCATCGAAGACCATGGATGCCGCTTCTCTGTAAAGCTCGTCGTCAAAATCCTCCGGTGTGATAATGCCGCGAATCTTTTCGAAAAGCTGCGGACGCTCGATGAGCCAGGTGAGAAGCAGTCTCTGGGACTTCCGGATCCCGTCCTCCTTCTCCTTTTTCTGGCGGATCCGCTCCTTATCGTACTCCCGCTCCCTTGTGGTCACTCCGATGAGTCCGCCCATGGAGTTCACGAGGTTTTTGAGATCCGTCTCCGGGATCATATACTCCCTTGCAACGGCTTCCGTGTAATTATCGCGCTCCAGCTTTTCCGGAAACTCCAGAAGCTTCTTCGCTATGGCGTTATAAAACCCTGTCTTCGACTCCGGGTCCTGCATGTTGTACTGGCTCCGGATCACGGAGATTTCGAACATAAAGCTTCCGACGGCATTGTCGATCCGCTTCTGAAATTCCTCTTTTCCAAGATTCTTGATAAACTCGTCCGGGTCCTTATAGGGCTTCATATTTAAAACCTTGATGGACATTCCAACCTCTTTTAAGATAGGAATCGCGCGGAGCGCCGCCTTCACTCCCGCCCCATCGCTGTCGTAGGTCAGGACTACCTGATCCGTGTAGCGCTTTAAAAGCATCGCGTGTTGGGACGTAAACGCGGTCCCCAGAGATGCCACAGCGTTCGTAAATCCGGCCTGATGCATGGCGATCACGTCCACATAGCCTTCACAGATCAGCATATATTTCTCCCTGGACGTTCTCGCGAAATTAAGTCCGTAGAGATTCCGGCTCTTATCAAAGATCTTCGTCTCCGGGGAGTTTAAATATTTCGGCTCCCCGTCCCCCATTACACGGCCGCCGAAACCGATGACACGGTTATTGACGTCTAAGATCGGGAACATGACACGGTTCCAGAATTTATCTCTGGCTCCCCTCTCATCGATAAAGAAAAGACCTGTCTCTTTTAAAATATCGTCGTTGTATCCCTTCGACCTCATATACCGGTAAAGGTCATCCGGCACCTTGCTGGAATACCCAAGACCGAAGTGGCGGATCGTATCGTCCGTCAGACGGCGTTTCTCCTTAAAATAGTCATATCCGACCTTTCCTGACGGCTGCTTTAACTGATAATAAAAGAAGTTCGCCGCAAGACGGTTGATCTCAAGGAGCGTATTTTTCAAGTCTGCCTGGGCTCTCGCCTCCTTTGAGTATTCCACCTCCGGCAGGGCGATCCCCGCCCGGTCCGCCAGCATTTTCACAGCTTCCACGAAGGTATAATTTTCATATTCCATCACAAAGGTGATGACATTTCCGCCTGCTCCGCAGCCAAAGCAGTAATACATCTGCTTTCCCGGTGAAACGGAAAAGGACGGGGATTTCTCATTATGAAACGGGCATAGTCCGAAATAGTTTGCGCCCTTTTTCTTTAAATTCACATACTGGGACACGATGTCCACGATGTCATTTCTTGTTCGTACTTCCTCGATTACTTCTTCCGGGTAATACACGCTTCATCCCTCCCGCGATATGTATTTTCCGCAAAACCGCTCTGCGCTTTCCTCACAGAAACCTCGCAGGTCCGCCGGATCCGTCTCTCAGACATTCCAGCCTTTCGGTACAAATAATTCTTCAAACCGGTCGATGGCATATCCATCGCTCATCCCGGCAATATAATCACAGACGACCCGCTCTCTCTTCTCCCCGCGAAGCTCCATCATCGCCAGGTACTCTTCCGGCAGCTCGTCCACATGCTTCAGGTAGTATTCGTAAAGTGTCACGATCAGCTGCTGGGCTCTTCCCTCCTCGCCCTTTGCGGCAGGATTACGATACACATGTTCAAACATCCATTCCCTCAAGCCCCGCATGGCCCGCTCTACGTCCGGGGACATAAAGATCGATGGCCTGTCCATACTGTTATTGATAATATCATGGATCATGATATTCAGGCGGTCCTTTACGGTATCCCCAAGTACATCCGCGTATTCTCTCGGAATATCCCGCTCGGTAATGATCTTTCCGCGGATCGCGTCGTCGATATCATGATTGATGTATGCGATTTTATCGGAGAACCGCACGATCTTTCCCTCCATGGTCGCCGGATTTCCGGACGTTCTGTGGTTTAACATTCCGTCGCGGACTTCCTTTGTGAGGTTCAACCCCTGTCCCTTTTTTTCCAGGATCTCCACCACCCGGACGCTCTGCTTATAGTGGGCGAAGCCGTCCTCGCAGATCTCATTCAATATGTATTCCCCCGCATGTCCGAAAGGTGTGTGGCCGAGATCATGCCCCAAGGCGATTGCCTCAGTCAGGGACTCATTCATCCGGAGTGCCTTTGCGATCGTTCTCGCGATCTGGGATACCTCTAACGTATGGGTCAGTCTCGTCCGGTAGTGGTCCCCTTCCGGAGCGAGGAAAACCTGGGTCTTGTCTTTCAGGCGCCGGAATGACTTGCTGTGCAGGATCCGGTCACGATCACGCTGATAGGCAGGGCGGATATCGCAGAGCGGTTCCTCCCGGTCACGCCCCAGCGTCTCACTGCTTAACGACGCATAAGGACTCAGATTCTGGCGTTCCCACTGTTCCATCGTTTCCCTGATATTCATACCTGACCGCCTCCTTTTCCGGCGCAGCCCGTCATTCCCACGGGCGTACATTTGTTCTCCGTCCTAAGAATATACTTTTATAGTATATCATATTTTAAGGCATTTTAGAACCACGATTCCTGTCCTTTTACTGAAAAATATGTAAAATTACTGAAATTTTTTCGTTCAGCTCCCACTGAGATAAAACAGCCCGGCAGGCCAGGTCTTTTGCAGAGTATCTCCGCCTTTCCCTGTCCTGCCGGACTTTCAGTCATTCTATTCTTTTTCTTTCAGAGACTCCGCCATGTCGCCTCTTACATCTTCTCACCCGGGATGACCGGAACTGCGCCCTGCGGAACCGGGCAGGTATAGCCGCCATAACGTTTCATCTTCTTGTTGAACTCGTCCTTCGCTGCCTGTAAAACATCCGGCTTCTCCATGAGATCGATCGCGGTAGCCGCGATGACCTTTCCCGCTAACAGCATATTCTTGTGGGCAATGGATGTCCGTCCACAGGAGACATTCTGCCAGGAATGTCCCGGTGCCTGTGCCGGGAATGTGGATGTGTTGATCTGCGCCGTCGGAATGCACCAGCTCACATCACCGACATCCGTGGATCCCATTCTCGGTTTCTCATAGTAGAGATACGGGACAAGGAACTCATTCATCGGTGTTGTGCCGTGTTTGGACTTCTCATCAACATATTCGTAGATATCGCTACTGTCCTCCGTTGCATCTCCCGGAAGCTTGTCAGACTTCATCTCAACAGAATCGTAGAGGGCTTTCGCGTACTTTAATTCTTCCTCCGTGTAATGGCAGACACCGAGATCATTGAAGTTGTCCCACATAAGGGACTCCAGGACCTTGTTCGGAACGGTATTGGAGCAGCCGTCGATAAACTTCTTCTCCATCTTTGTATCTGTCATCATGGATGCCGCAAGAGCAATACGGTCGACTCTCTCCTGAAGCTCCAGCGCGTCCTTTACCCAGATGGAGCGGACCATATAGAGGACCTGTGCCTTCGGCTGTACCACGTTCGGAGAATCTCCACCGGCATCTGTGATGGAGTAATGGATCCTCGCGCTGTCCGGCATATGCTCTCTTAAGAACTGGACACCAATGTTCATAAGCTCCACCGCGTCGAGGGCAGAACGTCCCTTGTCCGGCGCGCCCGCCGCATGGGAGGCAACACCGGTAAACTTATACTCTGTCTGGATACAGGTGTTGCAGGTACCGGAAGTGACCTGATTCACATTCCCCGGATGCCAGGTGAGGGCCGCGTCGCACTCCGCGAACACGCCGTCTCTTGCCATAAATGCTTTCGTAGCGGCGCCTTCCTCACCAGGACAGCCGTAAAGAATTACCTTACCGCTTCCCTCACCTTTTTCTTCCAGATATTTCTTGATGGCAAAAGCCGCAGCCATGGCCCCAGCGCCTAAAAGGTTGTGACCGCAGCCGTGGCCGTTTCCGTCTGTGACAAGCTCTTTTCTGGTCTCAGATCCGGCGATCTGGGAAAGGCCTGTCAGAGCATCATACTCGGAGAGAATTCCGATCACCGGCTTTCCGGAACCGTAGGAAGCACGGAATGCAGTCTCAATGTTGTCAAAGGGATGTTCGACAGTAAATCCTTCTTCTTTTAATACCTTTGCGTAAAGTTCACCAGATTTGTACTCTCTCAGGGAAAGCTCCGCATAGTCCCAGATCTTATCGGATACGTCGGTGATCACGCCGGATTTTTCGTCGATATAATCGAATGCTGTCTGTTTGGATGCTGACATGTCATGTTCTCCTTTCAAAAATCCCGCCAGGCAAGACTCCAAAAGTCTGCCTAAACGGGATATGACTTACGCGAGCAACGAGCCAAAGTCCATGCTTGCATGAGACCTTGGCGACTGCCGCGATAACTTGAGAAGCTCGCAAAGCGTGCTTCTCATAGTTCCTGTTAAAACAGCTTTTCCCGCTGTTCTTTCATCAGTATAATACCTTGCTTAAAAATTCCTGTGTCCTCGGGTTCTGCGGATGATTGAAGACCTCATCCGGAGTGCCTTTCTCCGCGATCACGCCGCCATCCATAAAGAATACACGGTCGGAAACCTCTCTCGCAAATCCCATCTCATGGGTTACGATCACAGTAGTCATTCCTGTCTTTACAAGGTCCTTGATAACATGAAGGACCTCTCCTACCATCTCCGGATCAAGGGCGGAAGTCGGCTCATCAAAAAGCATAACATCCGGTTCCATCGCCAGCGCGCGCACGATGGCGAGACGCTGCTTCTGTCCACCGGAGAGCTTCTTCGGGAACTGGTTCTCCTTATCCGCAAGACCAACGCGGTTTAAAAGCTCCCGCATCATCTCGTCGGCTTCCTTCTGGGTTTTCTTTCCAAGAAGGACAGGGGCAAGCGTTACGTTTTTTCCAACTGTAAGATTATTGAATACATTAAAGTGCTGGAATACCATTCCCATCTTCTGACGATGAAGGTTGATATCCACATTCTTGTCAGTAATGTCGGTTCCCTCAAAATAGATCTTGCCGGATGTCGGTGTCTCAAGGAGGTTTAAGCAGCGTAAAAATGTACTTTTACCGCCGCCGGACGGTCCGATAACGGAAACGACCTCTCCATGATCGACATGCTCGGTAACACCCTTTAATACCTGAAGACTGCCGAAGGATTTGTGCAGATCTTCTACACGGATCAGTTCTTTTTCATTAGCGCTCACTTGCGTTCATCCTCCTCTCCAGTAAGGCAATCAGTTTGGACATGATAAATGTCACGCCGAAGTAAATGATACCAACGATGGTCAACGGCTCAAGTACACGGAATGTAAGACCGTTGATGGTCTTAAACTGGGTCATAAGTTCTCCGATAAAGAACGTGGATGCCAGAGATGTCTCCTTGACGATCGCTACGAACTCGTTGCAGAGCGCCGGAAGAATATTCTTAACTGCCTGCGGGAGAACGATATGGATCATGGTCTGACGCGCGTTTAAGCCCAGAGAACGGGCAGCTTCTGTCTGTCCGACATCGACAGCCTGGATACCTGCGCGGACGATCTCACAGACATAAGCTGTAGAGTTTACGCAGCAGGCAGTCATAACGCATGTAAACTCGCTCAAGTTGAAGAACGGAAGCCAGGTCGGCAGCATAAAGTAGAAGAAATATAACTGCAGCAGGATCGGCGTACCGCGGATAATTTCGACATAAACGGTAGCGATCAGCCGGAGCGGCTTAAATTTTCCGATGCCCACGTTGCTGCGGCGCATCAGTGCCATCAGAGAACCGAAAACGGTACTGATGAGGACGGTGAGGAGACCCATAAACAGTGTCATTCCAAGACCCTGTAAGAATAAGTTCCAGTACTTCATCCAGACTTTTAACATGACGTTAAGAAACTCCATCTGGAAAACTCCTTTCGTAGATAAATCTTGAAAACAGACAAAGGTCTTTCCGGCATCTTCACCGGAAAGACCGAGCTCTGTATTTTCTGTAACCTGAAGTGAAAACCAATTCCGGCCTTCGCAGATCTTCCATCACGGAACGAAACGATCTGCTCCGAAATTAGTTCGTCTCGATACCGAGCTTCTCAGCAAGGGCAACCGCCTCTTCTCTCCACTGCTCATAGAGACCTTTCTCGTTAACTTCAACGATCACTTCGTTGATCGCATTTAAGAGATCATCATCGCCTTTCTTGACCGCGATAACGTTACCTTCACTTGAATAGTCAAACATGAAATCTGCCATTGCGATATCATCATATGTCTTTGCAAGGGATTCACCGTTATCACCGGATACAGCAAGCGCGTCAACCTTGCCTGTTGTTAACATCATAACACCGTCTGTTATATTTGTCACTAACTGGATCTGAACGTCAGACGGAAGCTGCTCTGTAGCAAGCTTGTTCTGTAAGGTTGCGTTCTGGGTAGCAACCTTCTTGCCTGCGAAGGATTCTGCTGTATTGTACTGGGAAGCAAGTTCCTTCTTAACTAAAAGGCCCTGACCTTTCTTCGTGTTTACATTATAACGCTCGGAAAGTCCCATAGCCTCTGCACGCTCATCTGTGTAAGCGAAGCCGGAGATACCCATATCAATGTTTCCGGAAGTAACTGCCTGCTGGATTGCTGAGAACTCCATCGGCTTGATCTCAAGTTCTACGCCAAGCTTCTCAGCGATGTATTTTGCAAGCTCCACATCGGCACCGACATACTCGGTTGTTCCACTGCTGACATCCTTGAATTCCCACGGAGCGAAATCAGGGGATGTTCCCATTGTGATCTTTCCTGCCGCAAGAACTTTTCCGAGATGGCCATTCGGATCTACATTCTCAAGTGACTTTAAGGAACCTTCCGCTGCAGCTGCTGCATCTGTCTTATCCGCTTCCTTTGATTCAGCCGCTGTTGTCGCGTCGGCTGTTGTTGTCTCAGCTGCCGTTGTTGCTGCTGCCGTTGTCTCAGTGGTCTTGGAGCTTCCGCATCCTGTAAGGGCAGCAATGACCGCTGCTGTTGTCATAGCTAAAACGATGTTCTTCTTCATAATCGATCCTCTCCTCTTTGTTTCTATCTTTTTCTATGTCTCACATGTGTGATGTTGATACGCATTATAATGTATAATTATTCTTTTGTAAAGCACTTTTTTATGTTTTTTTTACATATTATGCATTTTATACAATATTCAGTGCATAATTATATTGTTTCATGCAGTTTTTCCAATGTTTTATACATTATCAATGCATATATTCATCTTGATAAAGCGTTAATATTTCTTTTTTTGCATAGCGCGTCACCTCTTTCAAATTTCTGGCATACATTTCCGGCATACGCTGCTGGGGCAACGTAAAAAGCAGCCCATCTCACTCCAGCGTGAAACGGGCTGCTCTTCTATTTTTTACCAATATCAGATTTCAGCAATATTGATCAGTGTAAGTTCTTTTGCACGATTTTCCATACTTGTCACAAGCGCTCTCGCAGTATCAACCGCAGTGAGAACGGTAACGCCTGTCTCGATCGCATTCCGGCGGATGATAAAGCCGTCATGGCTTCTCTCTGCGCCCTGTGCTGGGATATCGATGACAAGGTCGATCTCATGTCCAAGGATCAGGTCAAGAAGGTTCGGAGACTCCTGCTCGATCTTTCTTACCGGAATGACCTTTACGCCGTGCTCATTGAAATACTTTGCGGTTCCTGCGGTACAGAAGATACGGTAACCCTGTGCCTTGAATCTCGCAGCAATGTCGAGCATCTCTTCCTTATCGGAATCGCGGACAGTCATGACCATGTTCTTGTACTTCGGAAGCTTGATGCCTGCGCCCTGGAATGCCTTGTAAAGGGCCTCGTTGAAGGTCTTTGCGATACCAAGACACTCACCAGTGGATTTCATCTCCGGTCCAAGGCTGATATCAGCTCCACGGATCTTCTCGAAAGAGAATACCGGCATCTTCACTGCGTAGTAATCTGCCTCTTTCTGGAGTCCCGGTGTGTAGCCGAGTTCCCGGATCGTATGACCGCAGATGATCTGGGTTGCCAGCGGTACGATCGGGATTCCGGTTACCTTGCTGATATATGGGACGGTTCTGGAGGAACGCGGGTTTACCTCGATGATGAATACACCTTCATCATTTACAATAAACTGGATGTTGATCATTCCCTTGACATGGAGCGCCCTTGCGAGCTTCTCTGTGTATTCCACGATCGTCTTCTTGTTGTCCTCGGTGATGCTCTTCGCCGGATATACGGAGATACTGTCGCCGGAATGGATACCGGTACGCTCGATATGCTCCATGATACCCGGGATCAGAATATCGGTACCGTCGCAGATCGCATCGACCTCGATCTCCTTACCCATGATATACTTATCAACTAAGATCGGATGCTCCTGAGTGATCCGGTTGATGATGCCGATAAATTCGTCGATATCCTCATCGCAGATCGCGATCTGCATGCCCTGTCCGCCAAGAACGTAGGACGGACGAACGAGTACCGGATAGCCTAACTCGTTTGCTGCCTTTTTCGCCTCTTCCGCTGTAAATACAGTCTGTCCTTTCGCTCTCGGAATCTGGCACTGCTCAAGGATCTCATCGAAGAGTTCTCTGTCCTCAGCGGCATCGACATCCTCTGCAGCGGTTCCCAGGATCGGGACTCCCATCTTCATCAGAGCCTCTGTGAGCTTGATGGCTGTCTGTCCACCGAACTGGACAACTGCTCCGTCCGGTTTTTCAATATCAACGATGCTCTCCACATCCTCCGGAGTCAGCGGTTCGAAATACAGCTTATTCGCGATGTCGAAGTCTGTGCTGACGGTCTCCGGGTTATTGTTGATGATGACGGTCTCAAAGCCCTCTTTCTCGAAGGCCCATGTACTGTGAACGGAACAGAAGTCGAACTCGATACCCTGACCGATACGGATCGGACCGGAACCGAGAACGAGAACCTTCTTCTTCTCAGTCTCGCCCTCTGCCTCATTCTCACTTCCGAAGCAGGAATAATAGTATGGAGTTTCAGCTGCAAACTCAGCCGCGCAGGTATCTACCATCTTGAAGGCAGCACGGATGCCGTTTGCATGACGCATCTCCTTGATCTCGTTTTCCGTGAGACCTGTGAGTCTCGCGATCACATGATCCGGGAATTCAATGCGCTTTGCTTCCTTTAAAAGATCCGCGTCGAGGTTCTTCCCGGCTTTCTTTAAGGCATTCTCCATCTCAACGAGGATCATTAATTTATCGATGAACCAGATATCGATCTTCGTGATATCATGGATCAGCTCGTAATCGAAACCGCGGCGGAGTGCCTCTGCAATAACCCAGATCCGGCGGTCATCCACGTTGCAAAGCTGCTCTTTTAACTGTTCATCTGTGAGTCCGCTGTAGTCGTAAGACATTAAGGAGTCCACATGCTGCTCCAGAGAGCGGATCGCTTTCATTAAGCCACCCTCAAAGCTTGTGCAGATACTCATGACCTCACCGGTCGCTTTCATCTGGGTTCCTAACTTATGACTCGCATTGATGAATTTATCGAAGGGAAGTCTCGGCATCTTGACTACCACATAGTCAAGCATCGGCTCGAAACTTGCGTAGGTCTTCTTTGTAACAGCGTTCTTGATCTCATCCAGTGTGTAGCCGAGGGCGATCTTCGCGGCAACCTTCGCGATCGGATATCCTGTCGCCTTGGACGCAAGGGCGGAGGAACGGCTGACACGCGGGTTTACCTCAATTACGCAGTACTCAAAACTCTCCGGGTGAAGCGCGTACTGTACGTTGCAGCCGCCGGTGATACCGAGTTCTGTGATGATCTTTAGCGCGGAGGTACGGAGCATCTGGTACTCTTTATCTCCAAGGGTCTGGGACGGGGCAACAACGATACTGTCACCGGTATGTACGCCCACAGGGTCGATATTCTCCATGTTGCAGACGGTGATCACGTTGCCGGCACTATCACGCATTACCTCGTACTCGATCTCTTTCCATCCTGCGATGCAGCGCTCTACAAGAACCTGGCCGACACGGGATAAACGGAGTCCGTTTTCAAGGATCTCCGCGCACTGCTCTGCGTCATAGGCGATACCGCCGCCGGAGCCGCCGAGTGTATAAGCCGGACGGAGAACAACCGGATATCCGATCTTTTCCGCAACAGCAAGACCTGTCTGTACATCCTCAACGATCTCAGACGGAGCCACCGGTTCGCCGATCTTTTCCATTGTCTCCTTGAACATTTCACGGTCTTCGGCTTTTTTGATCGTGAGGGCTGTTGTACCGATAAGGCGCACGTTATTTGCCTTTAAGATACCGGCCTCCTCCAGTTCCATCGCAAGGTTTAAGCCGGCCTGACCTCCAAGGGTCGGGAGGACACTGTCCGGTTTTTCTTTCTTAATTAACTGCTCAACAACCTCAGTCGTCAGCGGCTCAATATATACCCGGTCTGCGATATCCTTATCCGTCATGATCGTTGCCGGGTTGGAGTTTAAGAGAACGACTTCAATGCCCTCTTCCTTTAAGGAGCGGCAGGCCTGCGTTCCCGCATAGTCAAATTCTGCGGCCTGGCCGATAACGATCGGACCGGAACCGATTACAAGTACTTTCTTGATCTCTGGATTCTTAGGCATTATCTTTCCTCCTCCATCATGCGTAAAAAGCGGTCAAACAGATATCCGGAATCCTGCGGTCCCGGGCATGCTTCCGGGTGGTACTGGACGGTGAAGATATTCTTGCCCACGTACTTTAATCCTTCGTTTGTCTTATCGTTTACATTCACGAAAGCCTGGACTGCAATCTTCGGATCGAGGCTGTGCTCGTCCACTGCATATCCATGGTTCTGGGAGGAGATGTAGACACGTCCTGTCTCAAGGTCCTTGACCGGGTGATTGCCGCCGCGGTGACCGTATTTTAATTTGTAGGTGTTGGCGCCTGTCGCGAGAGCCATGAGCTGGTGACCGAGGCAGATTGCAAATACCGGGATATCTGACTCGTAGAACTTGCGGACTTCTTTGATGATCTCCGTGTTCTCAGCCGGGTCTCCAGGGCCGTTGGACAGCATGATCCCGTCCGGATTTGTCTTTAATACTTCCTCCGCCGGAGTATCCGCCGGATATACGGTTACTTCGCAGCCTCTCTTATTTAACTCTCTCGCGATATTCTTCTTCGCGCCGAAGTCCATGAGGGCAACTTTCTTTCCGGTTCCCGGGAGAACATATTTCTCCTTTGTGGTCGTCTTTAATACAACGCCTGTTACTTTATACGCCTTGATCCGCTCTTTCACTTCCTCGAGATCAAATGATCCGTTGGTCGTGATCATGCCGTTCATGGTTCCTTTTTCTCTTAAGATCTTTGTGAGGGCTCTTGTATCGATACCACTGATACCTGGAATATCCTGTTCTTCTAAGAAATGCTGAATCGTGTCCCCACTTCTGAAATTACTGGGGATCCTAGATAATTCTCTGACAATATAGCCATCCGGCCATGCTCTTCCGGATTCCATATCTTCTTTACAAATACCGTAATTACCAATTAACGGATAAGTCATTACCACTGCCTGTCCTGCATAGGACGGATCGGTAAGGACTTCTAAATAACCGGTCATGGATGTGTTAAAAACAATTTCACTGATCACTTCTCTGGTAGAGCCGATGCTTGTTCCTTCAAACACGGTTCCGTCTTCCAGTATTAAATATGCTTTCATGACGCCACCCTTTCTTATGTGTTCATTTCGCTGCTTGATCCGGGCATACCTATCTCAGCCCAAATTTTCACTATTCTACCATGAGTATCGATATTTTTCAACTGGTTTCGCGGATTTTTTTCAAGTTTTTTCAAATGAAAGTTAGCAGCGGCAAACTCCGGTGATTTTTCAGGGATTGCCGAACATTCTTAATTCCGGTTTCCACACAAAACACCGTCACAAAGCAGTTGCCCTCCGTCGGCTTTATCATCTATTGTTTTCCCCATCCCAAAATGTTAAAATAGAAAAAAAATCGAATTTTTCTGAGCAGCGGTGGAAACCGGATCTTTTCCGCTCCGCTCAAAAAGGAGGTTCTATGAGCAAACTTGTTTATGCAAAAGAAAAAGAATACCATATCGGCGTCAGTGCAGGGGAAGTCGGACGCTATGTGATCCTTCCGGGCGATCCGGGACGCTGTGAAAAGATCGCCAGGCATTTTGACAACCCGGTAAAGATTGCCCAGAACCGGGAGTACACAACATATACCGGATATCTTGACGGCGAGAAAGTCAGCGTCGTCTCCACCGGAATTGGCGGACCATCCGCGTCCATCGCAGTCGAGGAGCTTGTCCACTGCGGTGCGGACACCTTCATCCGGGTCGGTACTTCCGGCGGAATGCAGAAAGAAGTTCTTGGCGGGGATCTCGTGATCGCGACCGGTGCGATCCGCTTTGAGGGGACCACAAAAGAGTACGCACCGATCGAGTACCCGGCCGTCCCGGATTTCGATGTCGTTGCGGCTCTGAAAGAAGCTTCTGAGGAACTCGGCTACCGCCATCACCTCGGTGTCGTCCAGTGCAAAGACAACTTCTACGGCCAGCACTCCCCGGATTCCATGCCAGTGGCAGATGAACTGAATTCCAAATGGAAGGCCTGGATCGCCTGTGGTGCCCTCGCCTCCGAGATGGAGTCCGCTGCCCTCTTCATCGTCGGCAGCGTCCGCAGAGTCCGCACCGGCTCTGTGATGCTCGTGATCGCAAACCAGACAAGACGGGAACTTGGGTTAGAGGATCCGCAGGTCTATGATACGGAAGCCGCTGTTGTTACAGCGGTGGAGGCGATGAGGAAGCTGATCAAAAAAGACCGGGAGGCGCTTGCTGCGAAATAAGCGCTTTGCCTCTCATCATACAGCTCTTATCGCAAAATATATTGCCATTCATTCCCAGTTCTATGCGCGGAATTTTGTGGTAGAATCCTCCTTGTAATATTTTTGTAACATTTTTACATAACAGGAGGTTTTACCATGAAAAAACAGATGATGACTGCTCTCGCAGTTTCCGCCATGATGACACTCGCAATGCCTTTCGCGTCCTTCGCTGCGTCCCGCTCTTGTCAGACCGGCTTCCGTCCGGGAAACAACTGTGGATACACAACTGACACCAACGCCATTTCTATGGTCCGGACGCAGGGCGGATGCGTGATTTCCAATGGAAATGCTATTGGTCTTTATACGGTATCCGGGAAGGGATATCCAAGTTGGGGGACTGGAAATAATTGCGGCACCAGCTGCGCAAACGGCTTCAATGGAGGCAGCTGCTCTTCCGGAATAAACTGCGGTTTAAATTCCTGCACTGGCGGGAACTGCCTGACATTCGGGAATGTTTCCATGATTCCAGGAGCGTCATGCGGAAGTTTTATCAGTGCACGATAGGCAATTTTCTATTGTTCTCCATGACATCATTAAATAAAATCGGTCTGTAAACAGCGAAATTGCCGGATCTTCTTTTTTTCGAAGAATCCGGCAGTTTCACTGATTACTTTGCACAGCAATTTCATCCTATATAAAATCGTGCAGTACACGTTTTCCCCATTCTAACTGCGTCTTGGATTCCATCGGCCAATCATAACGATTCTTGCTGCCTATAATATAAACATTTTCCATCAGATTATTATATGATTACTCCGACAGCATAACTACATTTTAAAAAAGGTCAGTTCAAATTTTCTTTCCATTTCCTTCATTATCATCGCCTCACTCTATCGCTATCAGTAGGATTCCACGAAATCAGTTTTCCCGTGTGATATTTCGTGTGATACTTTCCCCGGAAATATGCACTTTTACCCTCTTATTCGAAAGGATAAGCTTATTCCAAAAATCCCGCAAACCCGCATAAAATAAGGGAATCCTTAATTTCTAAGGATTCCCTGAAGGAAGCAGATAACGGGAATCGAACCCGCCTTTCCAGCTTGGGAAGCTAGCGTTCTACCGATGAACCATATCTGCATATATATTTTTCCAACACTCATATCATAGCACATTTCTGTGGATTCCACAAGGATTTTTCTGGTAAATCTGCGGAAATCGTTCCCCTTTTTCCGACACCTGTTCCCCCATATCCATATCTGTCTCTTAACTTTTGATCGCGTTTCATTCACCGTATCCGTTAATCCTCACTTCTCCGTCCCGCAAAAGCCTGCTCCTGAATTCATGGTGACAGGATCGGCAGGTATCTCCTGTCACCATGTCCGGCAACATATCACTTTCTATCCATATTTCATTTACGATAATTCCGCAATCCTTGTAATCCCCACATATATGTGGGAAATCTTATACCATGTAGCAAAATCTACCACTCCGGTCTGGGGAAGTCCAAAAATCGACTGGAATTTCCGAACAGCTTCCGCGGTAGCCGGACCATAGATCCCATCAGGGGAAATATCCGGAATTGCGGTATACACGCTGGAGATTGCATCTAACTGCTCCTGCAGCTGCCGCACCTTATCACCGGTGGCACCAATCTTCAGATCATATCCCGGCCACGATGCCGGGATGCCGGAGATCTGTTCTGCCGTATTGATATACATATCATCTCCATAAAAATTCCGCAGGATCTCGATGGGACTGTACCCCGCTTCTCCGAGCTCACAGCTGCCCCATTGCGTCATCCACCCCGGACACCGAACCTTCCGCCCGTCGCAGTATTGTGTCAGGATCGGCTGTTTCACTCCCGGGCGCGAAAGATAATTATCAAAAATATCATCCACCACGACAGAGATGGACTCAAAAATATTCCGCCCATAAATCCATTTATGATCATACGCGGTTGATGATGTGATCGTAAAATCATATCCCTGATTGCGGTACCATTCCGTATAGACACGATTTAACGTGAAGGACATGATTGCCAGCACATTCGCGACGATCGCGGAGCGGGGCCAGGTCGCGTATATCTCACTGGAGGCTACGTTTTTGATATAATCCCGATACGGGACATAATAGTTGGCTGCGGACGTGTTCGTTGGAACTCCGTCATGTACCACGACCGTCTGTGGGACGACCACTCTGGACAGAACGATCTCACCTGTCTCTACAACTGGCTTGATCTCGCTCTCCGCGATTTTGGGAAGGTAATCACCATAAAGTGTGTGATCCGGAATCGTCACGGTCTCTATCTGCTCTCCGGCCGAGGCATTCGAAAGAGGCCGCAAACGAATCCCCTGGATCGCCGTCACGTCCGCCAGAACCTCCGTTCCTGAAACGACAAATGGCTCAAATCCCGGTGCCGTGATTCGGATCGTGTATTCTGCATATGGACGCTCCGTCTCCTCCGGTGACAATGAAAGCTCTACTGGTGGTGCATTTAATGGAAGATTCTCCGTCTGTCCGGAACTGTTCGTTCTCGTCTCCTCAATAATTTCATCTGGTTCCTCCGTCCTTGCAATCACAATATCCGCATCCTGTACCGGAAAACTGTTCGCGTCCGACACAACATCCACCTGCAAATATCCCTGTGCCATAATTTCCTCGCTCAATTGAATATCGTTCTATTTTATGCAGCGGATGCACACCTGATGCATTCCTACACTTATTTTCGACCTTTAAATGCAGAGTTTAAAACCCGCAAAGTTTTTCAGAAAATCTTCCTCCGGATATCCAATGCCAGCATCACGGCATCCTGTAATATCCCGGACGTCAATATCGTTATTGTCCCCGCCGATGGCTCATCTGCTGAATAAATTTTGTTTTCTTATACCAAAACAGGCATCCGGAAATTTAGATAAGCTTCCAAATGCCTGTCTCTTTTTCTTATTTTCTATCCTTCCATCAGCTTCCTGATCTCCTCTGCAAGAAGCTTCACATTCCTGATCAGGCCGTCAAATGCCCCATATCCGTAAAACCGGATAAACAGGATGCCGACCGGTACAGCGATGATCATTCCTGCAATACCGCGGAACTTGAAACCAAGATAGAGGAAGAATAGTGTTGCAAGCGGCGGAAGTCCCATGCTGTCACCGACGATCTTCGGCTGGATCACCTGACGGATGCCCTGTGTTAAAACATAGAGAACGATAAGGCTGAGCGCATAACCGTACTCCCCGGTAAAGAGCTTTACCACTGCCCAGGGAATCAATGCCGTTCCTGTACCGAACATCGGCAGGAAATCCAGGATCGCGATCGCGATTCCAAGAAAAATTCCATATGGAACTCTGAGGAATAACATTCCGATCACCAACACCACTGCGACCACGAACATGATCTTAAACTGCGCCAGAAAATACCCGCCGATCAACGTCCGGATATCGCTCTTCATCATCCGTCCATACTTGATCACAGGTTCCGGCATAACCTTCCCCACCGTCTCCACAAGCTTATCATGATCTGCCAGAAACAGATATGAAGAAAGAAATACAATAATCGTATTCACAAAGACCTCCGGCAGCGTCCGCACTACGCGGCTGCCTGCGGAAGCTGCGATCTTCTGAACAAAATCACCGATATATCCACCCACATTCTCCAGCTCGGAAATGATCGTCGTCTCCGTGTCTGCAGGAAGATACTTCAAAAGTCCCCCGATCCGCTCGCAGGCCAGATCGACTTCCTCCCGGATCGACGCATAAATTCCGGGCAGTGCCTGCCCAAACTCCGTCATTTCCCGGAACACCCAGGAAAACAGCGCATAGATGCCAAAGATCACCAGTGCCAGCACACCTGCGATCAGAACCATCGAGCCGTGCCTGCGGACGATCTTCAGCCGCTTTTCAAAAAAACGCACCACCGGATTCGCGATCGCTGCCACGATCCATCCGATCACAAACGGAAGAAAAAACACCACCAGCCTCAGTCCCCAGACACAGACCAGATAAACTGTGAACAAAGGAACCAGAATATTCAAAATAATCCCTGCATACTTTCTGAAATTCATTCCATGGACCTCCTAATCCTGTAAAAATCCTGCTGCATTCCATCCGCAGTATTTTACTCAGTCGATCCCCCTTTTTCAGTACTCCACATGATCTCATACGGCTTTATATGCTTTCAAACAAAGTCCGGCTAATGATCTGTACTCCTTTCACCGGTTTTCCCGCCATCACTACTTACAAAGCCCGTACTCCTCTGCAATCTTCTTAAATGCCGGCAGAGACCTCTCGATCTGCTCATAGGACACACAGTAAGCCAGTCTCACGTACCCCGGACAAGCAAACGAACTGCCCGGAACCACCAGCACATGATGTTTCTTCGCCACCTCGCAAAATTCCTTCTCGTTCTCCACCGGAGACTTCACAAACAAGTAAAACGCTCCATCCGGCTTCGCACAAGTAAATCCATACTCCGTCAGAGCGCCATAGATCAGATTCCTGTTTTTTTCATAAGTCTCCAGATCCACCGTAACCTCATGCTCAATGCAATACTTGATCACCTTCTGAACCAGTGACGGTGCATTCACACATCCGATCACCCTGTTCGCGATCGTAGCTGCCCCGATCAGGGCCGCAGAATCATCCACCTCATCCGGAATCACGACATAGCCGATACGCTCACCCGGAACAGAGAGGGACTTACTGTAAGAATATCCCACAACTGCATTGTGATAATACTTCGTCACAAACGGAACCTCAACCCCGCCGTAAGCCAGCTCACGGTACGGCTCATCAGAGATCAGCACGATCGATGTGCCAAACTCCTTTTCCTTCTTCTCCAGGATCGCAGCCATAGCCTTGATCGTCGCCTCATCATACACAACACCCGTCGGGTTGTTCGGGTTGTTGATGATAACAGCCTTCGTCTTAGCAGTGATCTTCGCCTCAAACTCATCAAGCTTCGGCATAAACGTCTCAGTATCCGGAGAAATGACCACAACATTTCCGTCATAGTTTCTCACATACGCATTATATTCCACAAAATACGGTGCAAACACGATAACCTCATCGCCCGGATTTAAAATGCTCTTTAAAATGATATTTAATCCGCTCGCCGCACCCACTGTCATGATCAGGTTCTTAAAGGAAAAATTCGTTCCGAACCGTTTATTTAAGGACTCTGCGATAGTCTGACGGACATCTTCATAGCCTGCATTGCTCATATATCCATGGAGTGTCATGAAATCCTCATTCTTCACCACGTCGAGGATCGCCTCTGTCACCTGCGGAACCGGAACATTCGGGTTTCCAAGGCTGAAGTCATATACATTCTCCCTGCCGTAAACAGCAGCCATTCTTTTCCCTTCCTCGAACATTGCGCGGATCGCGGAATTATTAGCCATAAATGGTTTCATTTTTTCTGATATCATAGCTGTCTCCTCCGTCTGTTGTGTTTAATCTCTAAAAAAATTCCAAAGGCACCGGTCACCACAAAGTAAAACCAGGTCGTAGGATTGGAATACCAGGTTGTAAAAAACGAGAGCATAAAATAGAGCGCTCCCTGAGAATAGAATAGGTACCACGCCGGATTTCTTCCCGGGTATGTCCTTGCAGAAAGCCATGCGGCAGCCGCTCCCAATACTGATGAAAACAGAAATACACCGGCAATTCCAAAATCATAATACGCGTCATAGAAGAGTGTAACCGTAGTCAGCTCCTCCTTATTCACGTAGATCGGCCAGTCCACTAATGCAGGCTTTATAAACTTAAGCCCCGATAATGCCCAGAGCGGAAACATTCCCTTTAGTCCCATAGAATGGGCCGGAAGCTCCCGTACCAGACAGTCAAAATTGTCGTAATTGTTTGCAATATACATGTAAGGCTGCGTGATAAAGATCGGCGTAGCCGCATTCTTCATCTCAAAGATTCCATTCAGATACGTCACATCATGGCTTCTGGCAATCGTTAAGATCACATAGAGTGGAACAAGTCCCGCCGCTGCCATGAAAAGATACCTGATTTTCCTGTATCCGCTGACGATCATAAATGTCAGCACTGCGAGAATCACCGCAAAGATCAGCTGAAATCTCGATACACAAAGCACCGGGATCAGGAGCGCGATCCCTGTCATAATGAGGGAAACGATTCTTTTCGCCTTCCCCATCTCCCTGTCATAGAACCATAACAGCACTTCCATGGACGGGACCAGTACACATGACACCGTCACATAATGGACCCCGGAAATATGGAAATATGAGTAGGCATGCGGCACTCCCCGAAGGAGAAACGGCACATATCCCAACCGGAATGCCTCAAACAGAAAGGCAGTCAGGGACAGGATTGTCAGCCCGGTAAGTGCAATGAAAATTCTTGTCCCGTATCTCTCCGGGGTCTCCCCCGTAAACTTCAGGGAAAATCCATCTATTGTCTTTTTTTCCTTCTCATATCCAAATTTCTTTTCTGCCAGTGCGTACACATTCCAGAATGCCGCAAAAGCTACAAAAAAGCACGCCCAGGTCTCTAAACTCCAGTCCTTCTGAAGGTTTGACAGCTTCAGGCAGGAGATTCCTTCTCCTCCCACATAAAACAAGGAAAACAGTCCGCGGAGATGAAGCGGATTGCCGCTTTTCCCATATTCCCACAGATAAAGATATAGTGCTGCAAACATCAGTGACATTCCTGATAAGGTAAAATGGGCGCTGAATGCAAAAAGCATGGCAGCGCCGTAACAAATCACATAAACCAGCATATCAGCCTACTCTCCGAGACCGCCATTGATCAGTTCCGTGATCGTTTCCAGAGCTTCCTTTTCGTCCGCTCCCTCACAGATCAATTCGATCTCATCTCCGCACTTTACACATGCCCCCAGCACGCTCAGTACACTTTTTGCATTAGCTGTTGTGTTTCCATATTCAAATTTGATCGAACTCTGAAACCGCAGTGCCTCCTTGCACAGAAGCCCTGCCGGTCTCAGATGAAGACCGGTTGGGTTTTCGATCGTAACTTTTTGCTTTACCATAAGTATTTTTAACTCCTAATTTCGAAATATGGTCTGAAGACCTGTCGCCTGACGTGCTTCCGTCGTCTCCGGCGGGACGATCACCGCGTGTCTTGTCGCAGACGCAGCGGTCTCCCCCTCTGTCTCCGCCTCGCTGCTGCTCTCAGCGGCAGTTTCCGACGCTTTTGTTGTCTCTTTCTCAGTTGTCTCAGGCTCTGTCTCCGTCGCAGACTCCTGTTCCTTTGCGACAGTTACCGTACAGCTGGAAATTCCCAGCAAATCATAGGCAGAATCAAGCTCCCTGTTAAGCGTCGGCTGAACCTGGTGGCTTCCCTCTCCCATTCCAGAGACATTCAGACTCAGGTCCTCAGCCGTAAGCTGCAGGCTGTCAAGTTCTTCCTGAAGCGCACGGATCCGGACTGTGACCGTTCCCGGGTCTGCCCGATAGCTGTAGGAGCTGTCCGCCCCAACATAACTGGCAGCGCTGATGCGGACCGTATATTCCCGTTCCTTCAACTGCTCCACCGTAAGTGTCACCGTGATCTCGGAACTGTCCTTCCCAGCCAGGGAAACTCCCTCCGGCAGATAATCATTCAGATCAATAGTCTTCACGATATTTGCCCTCGCGCCGGAAACATCAAGCTCTTCCTTCGGGATCGTGATCGTATTTAAGGATGCCAGAGCGCTCTTTAATCCGACCACCGGGACACTCTTAAGTCCGCACTCCACACCTGTGTAGCGATAACCGCCCGCCACCTCACCGGTGACATCGAAATCCAGGCTCAGATTCTTCACTTTCAGGATCTCCATGGTATAATCGACACTCTTGCAGTTACTGATCAGACGATCGCTGATCGTAATGCTGTTTTTGTTCGCGTCATAGAACTTCGGTTCCTCCGAATCGCTCCAATCCGCGTTCTTTCCGTCTAAGTTGATCTCGATTCCGACGCTGCTAATCTGTCCGATCAGGGATTCCGGACCTTCAACCGTAAGTGTCTCCGGTGACAGTGTCACCTTGCCAGTCTGGTAGCCGTCCTCAAGCATTCCCGTCGTCATGACGCCGATGGTAAATGTCTTCCTCTGAAGCGGTTCCGTCTCGATCTTGATCGTTCCCGTCCGGCTCACCGGCATGGAGACCAGGTATTCGGAGTGGTTTAGGACCTCGACCTTGATCGGGATCGCGCCTGTCACGGACCACATGTCTGTCATATCCGCGTACGCCCGGAAATCTGAGGAACGGATCCGATACGCATTTGTCGTCTTTACCTCATACTGAACTGTGGTTGTCGATTTTCCGACAACCGCATATGTCAGGTTGTTCTTCGTGAGGACGTCGCTGTTAATGATCTCTACCGGCACCTCCACAGTATCCGTCATGACCGGATCCGCCACATTGACGACCCCCAGCCAGACTAAAAAGGCACACAGGAAGGAAATCAGCAAAAGTCCCCATCGTCTATTCTGCTTTTCTTTCATTTTTATGCCATCCCTTCAAGAGTTTGAACGGGCCGGATACCGTCTCCTCCTCCGGCTTTGCAGCGATCGCAAGCTTTAACTCTTCCGGACTGTTGATCCTTCTGAGACTTCCGCCCTCCGCCAGGGATACCCGTCCAGTCTCCTCGGAGACTACAACGGTCAGGCTGTCCGTGCTCTCACTGATTCCAAGAGCCGCACGGTGTCTTGTTCCCAGGTCTTTGCTGATGCTCAGGTTATCAGAAAGCGGCAGATAACAGGTCGCAGAGGTCACGCGGTTTCCACGGATAATGATCGCGCCGTCGTGAAGAGGCGTATTGTGTTCAAAAATATTGATCAGAAGCTGGCTCGTGACGATTCCGTCCACCGGGATTCCCGTGCGTTCGATCTCTGGAAGCGGAGTGTCGCGCTCGATGACGATCAGGGCTCCTGTCTTTACTTTTCCCATTTCAAAGGCCGCACGGGTAATCTCATTTACGGTCTTCTCTGTATATCCTTCCTGCTGTCTGGAATTCTCAGAAATAAAAAGGTCTGTGATGATATTTTTGCTTCCGAGCTGCTCCAGCGCTTTTCGAAGCTCCGGCTGGAAGATAATGATGAGGGCTGTCAATACGAGCTGGCCCATATGGTTGATGATCCAGGTGATCGTATTTAAATGGAGCATCGCCGCCAGCAGGTAAAAACCAACAATGATCATACCACCGCGGAGAAGCACTCCCGCTCTCGTCGACTTCACCCATAAAAGGACTTCATAGATCAGAACTGTGAGGATCAGAATTTCAAAAAGATTCGACAATGTGATCTTCGGAATAAATGTAAACCAGGAATACATATTCCCAAGAAATTCTGTCATTTTGTTACCTCCGTACAATTATTCACGAGTTTCGTTCTTCTCATGTCTCACATTTTTTCTCGAATAAATCCGCTGTACCTTCACATCCGGTGCAGACACCGTGAGCTTCGGGACAGCTTTCACATAGTAATAGTAGTCATCGTCTTCATACTGCAGATACTCTGTTCTCGTATAATCCACCGCGAACACAAAGAACTGGTAGATCAGGGCGATCACCACCGATGCGACGATTCCAAAGATCATGGAACCTGCGGATACCGGAAGGTTGAAATTGAAATCACCGATAAAGATCACTGCAAGCTGTGTGATCACTCCCGCAACGATGGCGATGGACCAGGAGTAGTCTACTGAAAGATTTTTAAGGATGAAGACCACAAGGATCGCAGCGGCAAATGCAGCCACCATGACCCACATCAGCTCATTTCCAAATACATTCTTTACGATCTGGATAAACCGGTCTGCCATCTCCGCCATCGAACTTCCCGTCAGTGTTCCCGCATTTTGCTTTAAATACATCAGAATATAGTAGATGCAGACACCGCTGCACACAGGAACGATGGACACAAGGCTTCCAGAAAGTCCTACCACAAGCGGCACCACATACGGAATCCGCAGGAAGAACAGTAACGGTGTCAGGAGAAGCAGATATCCGTCACCCGGCCGGAATCCGTAGTAAAGGACGGTCACCGCCAGCACGAACACAAAGATGACCAGAGCGATCTCCAGAGACACCTGGGCAACATGGATCAGGATAAAAACACCGGCCAGAAACGCTGTCACTCCATATGGAATAAAGGAGGCAACCAGTCCCATCACCACCGGGATCAGCGGATTCTTAAGTTTCGACATAAAACCTACATTCGCGTTAATCAGCCAGAACGTAAGGAATCCCACCAGGAATTTTACGACCGGTACGATGTAAATATTATACTTTCCATAAAATTGTTTCAGTTTTTCCTTGAATACTAAAAGTCCGATCACTTACTCTTTTCCTCCCCGTTTTCCTTTGCAGGCTACTGGTCATATTTTTTATCAAGGCGCCGCAGCTTTGCCTGATAGATCTTCAGTCTTCCGGCTGCTTCGTCATAACGTCTCGAATAGATCTTCCAGGTCACAACAAGATATGCGAGAAGTCCCGCAGCATAGTAGAATACAAGGCGCACCCCGAGAGAGATCAGGTCATCCACCGCCATGACGTTGAGCAGATCATCGAACCGGTAAAGGACCCACAGCACCAGGCACAGGCACACGGTCAGCGAGTACGCGATAAAAGACCGGATCAGATGGCTTCCAACGTAGTCGCTCTTGAAATACCGGTTTGCCGGGATGGATTCCTTCATCATTTTCTTTTCAAACATGGCGATACCCGTCATCAGCCGGATCTTCTCCTCATTTAACATGGCAGTCTCCTTTTTCCATCATTTAAAGCCCAGCAGCTGCACAATAGATCTGCACACTTGCTGCGCTGACCGTAAAAAAGTATGGGCTGGAAAGCAAAAATCCCATCGGCAAAACCGATCCGGAATGGATTTTTGCTTGTAACTGCGAAGAATCTTAGCAGTTATGAAACAAATACCAATATAACACACTTTCCCGCGCTTGGCGAGACGAAGTCCCTACATTTATGAAAATTTTAAGGAAAATGTAACGGTTCCGGCAACAATTTTGTTACCTGTTTAATGTCTCGATAAATTTTCCAAATGCCTCACGCCCCGCCTCTGTGCGCTTATAAACGCCCGCATCCTCAAGGACATTCGCGAACACATGGCCGACCTCATCCTGTAAGATCTCCATCACATTATCCTTTGTGATCTTCGCATATTTCGGAAGGAACTCTTCTACCCAGTCTGCATGTTTTGCGATGGATTCCTCGCTGCGGATGTCCTTTCCTTCCACGATATAGTCGGCAAGCAGGGCAAGCTCATCCTTCAATCTCGACGGAAGAACTGCCAGGCCCATGACTTCGATGAGTCCGATGTTCTCTTTCTTGATGTGGTGGAGCTTCGGGTTCGGATGGAACAGACCTAACGGACGTTCCTCCGTGGTGCGGTTATTTCTCAGTACCAGATCCAGCTCAAACTTTCCGCCACGGAATCTCGCGATCGGGGTGATCGTGTTATGTGGCTCCCCGTCTGTCTCCGCGTAGATATCCGCGTCCGCGTCTGTATATCCGCGCCATGCAGTTAAGATCTTATCCGCAAGATCCACAAGGCGTTCTTTCTTCTCACTGCGGATCCTGATCACGGACATCGGCCATTTTACGATTCCTGCTTCCACATCCTCGTAACCGTTCACTGTAAAACTTTTCTCCACCGGTGCTTTCGCCATCGCGAAGGTGTATCTTCCGCCCTGGAAATGGTCGTGGGTCAGGATGGAACCGCCGACGATCGGGAGATCCGCGTTGGATCCCAGGAAATAATGCGGGAACATGGTCACAAAATCAAATAACTTTTTGAACGTATTCCGGTCGATCTTCATCGGGGTGTGTTTTCCGTTGAAGACGATGCAGTGCTCATTATAGTAGACGTACGGGGAATACTGGAAGCCCCAGGACTCGCCGTTTAAGGTCAGCGGAATGATCCGGTGGTTGTTTCTCGCCGGATGGTTGATTCGGCCCGCGTAGCCCACGTTTTCCATACAGAGCAGGCATTTCGGATATCCGCTCTGCTTCATGGTTTTTGCAGCGGCGATAGCTTTCGGGTCTTTCTCAGGCTTTGAGAGGTTTACCGTGATGTCCAGGTCGCCGTACTCCGTCTTCGTGATCCACTTCAAGTCCTTGCAGACACGGTAGCGGCGGATATAGTCGGAGTCCTGGCTCAGTTTGTAGAAATAAGCCGTTGCGTCCTCCGGGGATTTTTCATACTCCCCGCGGAATTTCTTTACGACCTCGCTTGGGCGCGGCATCAGGCAGTTCATGAGTCTCGTGTCAAAAAGATCCCGGTATACGACGCTGTTGTTTTCAAGGATCCCCTGCTCTGCAGCGTAGTCGGTGAGCGCGTTTAAGGTATCTTCCAGGCTGATCTCGTCTGTAATCTCGCCCGGCTCCTCGTATTCGGACATTTTCAGTACTTCCAGGATCTGGTTTCTTGCGTAGATCTCATCTTCGGCTTCGATAAGTCCGGTCGTTCTGCCGTACTGAACCAGTTTCTTTATTGACATTTCAATCATGATCGAATTCCTCCGTTTTTTTACGGTATATTGACAGATTTAAGTATAACGTGCGTATCTTCTTGTTTTCGCTGCACAAAAACAAGAAGCACAGGGCGGCCGCCCTATATCAATCTGCTCTGCAAAAACACTTATACAAGTAAACTTGCAGCGCGTTTTTTGCAGAACAAATTGCCGCACCTGCAACCTGTTACATTTTATTATAATAAATTTACCACCCTAATACAATCGCTATTTTATTTTTTTATCCCCCGCATCGCACGCTGAAGCCGCTCCGTAATGATTCCGCCGACGATTCCGATCAGTGTTCCCGCGATGCATCCGGCTGCCAGAAGAAATGGCAGATAATAAAATACCCCTGGTGTCTGGACGATAACTGCCGCAAAGGTGATCTGGCCGATATTGTGGGCAATCCCGCCAAGAACGCTGATGCTGACCTGGGAGAGCTTTCCGGTCTCCTTCAATACCGCCATCACAAACAAGCTTAAAAAGCTTCCAGACAGCCCATAGATCATGCTGTAGGGATTTCCAAATGACAGTCCCACAAGAACGATGCGGATCAGGGTCACGGCGATGGTTCCGGGGATTCCAATTAAATAAAGCCCCACCACCGTTACAAGGTTCGCCAGTCCCAGCTTTATGCCTGGGACTGGGATCGGGATGGGAATCATTGTCTCAACAAAACTCAGCACCATGGCAAGGGCAATCAGGAGCCCATACAATGCCACAGTTATTGCCTTTTTTTCTCGATTCATCGGATCTATTCTCCTCTTTCTTGACTTTCAAAAGTTCATTTGTTAGAATAAACCGGATATCCGGCAGTGCAGCTTCTGATATTTTGTACGACAGGCACGAGTGCCTGCTGCGGTCTGCGTTTTCGTATTAATATACAAAATTTCCGCTGTCGAATGAGCTTATAATATTTATCGTACAGGAAGTATATAACACATGAATAAAAAAACAATATTTGGCCTCTGTGCCGCCGGTCTCCTCTTTGTTTCCGGCATGACATTGAGCGGGTGTGGAACAAGCAGCGGACCGGGACTTCTCACACAGGAGACTCCTCTCAGCCGTTCCGATTTTCTGCTCAACACCTTCGTCACCATCACGCTCTACGATTCCGACGACTCCTCTATCTTAGACGATTCGATGGCACTTTGTAAAGAGTATGAGAATATTTTCAGCAAGACCTTAGAGACCAGCGAGCTCTACAAGATCAACCATCGGACCTCCGACACTGTCACGGTCTCCGACGACATGGCAGCGCTTCTGGCAAAAGGTCTGGAATACTGCGAGAAATCTGACGGTGCCTTTGACATTACGATCGAGCCGTTGAGTTCCCTCTGGAATTTCACAAGCGGCGAGGCCGTGATCCCGGATGAAGCAGACATCGAAGCAGATATTCCGAAGGTGGATTACCACAACCTCGTCCTCTCCGGAAATACGCTGACATTCCTCTCCCCGGATACCACCATCGACCTGGGTTCCATCGCGAAGGGCTATATCGCCGACCGGATCAAGGAACAGCTCCTGGATGCCGGTGTGAAGAGCGCCATTATCAATCTCGGCGGAAACGTCCTCTGCGTGGGTGAAAAGCCGGATGGAAGCAAATTCAACATCGGGCTGCAGAAACCTTTTGCGGACAGGGATGAGACATTTGAGGTGCTTGGGATCAAGGATCTCTCCGTCGTGACATCCGGTGTCTACGAGCGGCATTTTGAGATCGACGGAAAGAATTACCATCACATTTTAAACCCGGCAACCGGGTATCCTTACGATAATGGACTGATCTCCGTGACGATCCTCTCCGAGGAGTCCGTTGACGGGGATGGTCTCTCCACCACCTGCTTTTCCCTTGGCCTGGAAAAAGGACTGGAGCTTGCGAATTCCCTGGATGGAATCTACGCATGCTTTATCGATGAGGATTACAATGTTTACTATTCGGATGGAATGGAAGACTTTATTATCAAACAGTAATATTTAGATCAGACAGTCTCCCGGATTTTTTGCCCGGCGCTGATGCAAAACACGAAACAGTTACCATTACACTATTTTCAGGGATTTTTTATGACAGAAAGCAAAGATACGAAACAGAAACTTTTAAAAAAACAGGATATGATCCTGATCGCCGTAATACTTGCGGCAGCCGTTCTTCTTTTTCTCGGGGCAAAATTGATGCATAAAAGCCCTGCGGAGATCGTTGAAGTTTCCGTCGATGGAAAAGTAGTCGAAACCCTCGATCTCGCAAAAGATCAGGAACTCACTATAGACAGCGTGTCCGGCGGCACAAACCACCTGATCATCAAAGATGGGGAGGCGTGGGTCTCCGAGGCCACATGCCCCGACAAGATCTGTGTCCACCAGGGAAAGATCCATCTGGACGGCGAGATCATCGTCTGCCTGCCCAATAAGATGACGGCACAGATCAAGAGCAGAAAATAGACAGTGCAGTCAGTGCGGTAAGCGTGCAAAATTGCTGAACAATTAGTCTGAAATTGTGACTGTTCTGCAGGTCTGCGCACTTACTGCGCTGACTGTAAGAAAACATAAGCCGGAAGGCAAAAAACCTGAGAGGTCTCAACACAGCTCCTCAGGTTTTTATTATACTGGTCAGCAATACGCTCTTACTCCGCCAACCCCATCTTCTTCATCTCTTCCGCAACGGAATCCTCGCAGGATCTCATGGCGAGGATCGTCATTTCCATTAACTTCGGCAGTTCCCAGCCGAGATTCCCGGCACCTTTTGTGATGACGTCCCTGGAACATCCTGCAGCAAATTTCTTATCTTTAAATTTCTTCTTTAAGCTGGACACTTCCATGTCCTTCGTACTCTTTGATGGGCGCATCTTCGCTGCCGCCCAGATCAGACCAGTCAGCTCATCTGCCGCGAAGAGGACTTTTTCCATCTCGTGCTCCGGCTTCGCGTCGATCCACTCGTGGATTCCGTATCCGTGGCTGCAGACCGCATGGATCACCTCATCCTCGGCTCCGCCCTCTTTTAAAAGACGCGGCGCGATCAGGCAGTGCTCCTCCGGATACTCCTCGAAATCGATATCATGAAGGATTCCGCAGATCTCCCAGAATCCGGCCTCATCTCCGTATCCGAGTTCATTCGCGTACCATTTTAAAACGCCCCCGACAGTCAGGCCATGGAGAATATGGAATGGCTCTTTGTTGTATTTTCTGAGGAGCGCGATGGCGTCCTCTCTCGTCAGTTTTGTCTGCATGATTTTATGCCTCCATACTTATAAATTTTCTGTAACTGATATGTACCTTCATAGTTACCAATTATCTTTCTTATCAGTATAACAGAATATTCCTATAATTCAAGTATGATAGTAGGATTTTTATAACATTTTAAAACAGGCCCATTCATCGATTCATGTCTGGAAAAATAGACCTCTACATCCAGAATTTTTCCATCACGATCTTCTCCGCATACTCAAAGTCCCAAAGTTCAACATTCCCGGCTGTCACCACCGGATCACTGTCGATGACGATCCCGTCGACCATGTAATCCCGCTGTCCCACCGGCGTTCCTTCCCGGACCGGAGCATGGAGCGATTTTGCGATCTTTGTCCTTACCTGGACCTTCTCATCGTTTCCCAGCAGAACACGGAGAGGGGTCTTATCCGCGTTTTCAGTCCCGATCTCTACCTTAACCCTGTACCCCACGCCATTTTCCACCGGAACTGCAGTTTCCTCCCCGAGTCCCTTTTTCTCTATCTCCTTATACTCAAAGTTTTTATCCCCGTATGTCACAAGTTTCCGCACATCCTGCCACTTATAGGTCTTGTGGGGCGGCCACCCGCAGCCCAGAAGCGCCGCTATGAACAGCTTCTTCCCCTTTTTCACTGCACCAACATAACAGTATCCAGCCTTTCCCGTGAATCCGGTCTTTCCACTGACCGCACCTTCCATGGATGTCAGGAGAGCATTATGATTGACGCAGGAGAAACTCCGTATCCCGGAAAGGTCGGAAAAGGCGTGGGACGGTGCTCTTGTGATGGCAAGGAACTCTTCTTTTGCCGGGGAGAGCACGATGCAGTATCTGAGGATCCGCGCCAGGTCTGCCGCAGTGGTGGAATGAATCTTCCCACTCTCCTTATCCTCCGCATCCAACCCGTTGGGCGTCAGAAAATATGTATCATCACAGCCAAGTTCCGCTGCCTTCCTGTTCATCATGTCCGCGAAATCTTCCACGCTGCCCCCGACCGCTTCCGCGATGGCCACTGCGGTGTCATTGTGGGATTCCAGCATCAGGGAGTAAAGAAGGTCTTCCAGTCGGTATTTCTCCCCTTCTCTCACATGCAGCTTCACCTCCGGCATGGTCGCCGCCCGGTCTGAGATCCCGACTTCCGTGTCCAGCCCGGCATTCTCCAGGGCAAGGATGCAGGTCATGATCTTCGTGGTGCTGGCCATGGGAAGGACTTCCATCTCGTTTTTTCCGTACAGAATCCGCCCTGTATCGCCGTCAAGCAGGACAGCGGAGTGAGAATTCAGGTTCAGCGGATCGGTCTTCACCTTCGATCGCACCACCGCTGATTCCAGCGTCTCCCCATTCTCGGACCGGATCACCGATACGACCGGATCCTGTGCAGCCTGCAGCCCGCTGCTTTCCCTGTATAAATGATCTCCGGGAACTGCCGCTGCCAAAAGCAGGAGTCCCCCCAGGCACAACTGCAGAATCGGGGATGGTCCGGGTCTGCGTTTTTCCTTTTCTTTCCCCAAGGTCCATTCACTGAGCCGCGCCAGCACCATTCCTGCTATATTTTTATTTTTCCACATTTTTCAGAACTTCCGCCGCATATTTGTAACAGCATATGCGGATGTTTTCTGAGACTTGCCGGACAATTTTTCCTATGATACAATGAAATACGCTGAAATAACTTTGAGATCATTTCTACGTGTCCGTGATGTTATGCAGCCGAAATATCTGCGGACATCTGGTGTGTTGAATTATTATATTTTTAAATAAAAAGGGATTTATCATGAATATAGTTTTGATTTACACAATTAAAGAAGCCGACAGCGGTCGTTCCATCGCCGCCTTTCTCATGGATTCCGGCTATTCTTCCCGCCTGGTGGTTCATCTTCGAAACACCGAGGGCAGTTTTCTCCTAAACGGAAAAACTGTTTTTTCCAACACAGTCCTTCAGCCGAAAGATCAGTTGCGCGTCCATGTCACGGAGAAAAAAACTTCCGACCAGATTGTCCCTGTTCCCATGGACCTCTCCGTCGTTTTTGAAGACGAACATGTTCTCGTGATCGATAAACCTGCCGGAATGCCGGTCCACCCGTCCCAGGGACACTATGAGAATACCCTGGCAAACGGGATTGCATGGTATTACAGGAATGAGGAGTCTCCTTTCGTGTTCCGGGCCGTAAACCGGCTGGACCGGGACACATCAGGGCTTGTGCTTCTCGCAAAGAATCCCTACAGTTCCTGCGTTCTCTCTGATGCCGTGAAGGACCACACGATTCACAGGGAGTACGCCGCCATCGTCTCCGGGAAGACGGACGCATCCGGCACCATCGATCTTCCGATCGCAAGAAAGGACGGCTCCACCATCGAGCGGGTCTTGGATCCAGAGCGGGGTGAGACCGCTGTAACCCATTACCGGACATTTGCCTACAACAAGAACGCTGACCTCTCCTTCATCCGCCTCCTCCTGGAGACAGGAAGGACACACCAGATCCGCGTCCATATGAAAGCCATCGGGCATCCGCTGCCAGGGGATTTTCTCTACTGCCCGGACTACCGTTTTATCGACCGTCAGCCGCTCCATTCCACATATTTAAGCTTTTCCCATCCGGTGACCGGAGAAAAGCTTGAGTTCTCCGCCCCGCTGCCGGGGGACATGAGGAAACTGTTTCCAAACATAAAAGATCCGTCAGGTCCTGTCTTTTATTAAGGCAGATCCCGGCGGATCTTATTTACGCGAACAACGAGCCAAAGTCCGCGCATGCGCGGGACCTTGGCGACTGTCGCGATAACAAGGGGAAACTCGCGAAGCGTGTTTTCGCTTGTTTCCATGTCCGGTTCTTTTCTGGCTCTATATCCTTTTTACAGTAATGTAAAAGCAAAAACTTATCTCTTAATGCGTATCATCAACCACCCTGAATCCTAAGTCCTTTCGGATAGTGATTCTTCAGCATCCCGCCAGCCGCCTTCGCAAACCCCAGTGACATGCCGCCGGTAGTCACAAGAACCCAGCCTTTTGCCGGGATGTTCGGTTCTTCAAGATCCTCCGCCCGCAATGTCTCTCCACGGAGATACCGCAGCGCAAGATCCTCCGATCCGACCTCCACACTCTGTCTCACATCACTTTTTTTCAGTGCCAGAGCCAACGCATGGGACGGCTCAAATCTGTCTTTTTTCGCGCTTCCAAGGTGCAGGCCCGGTCTCAATACCTTAAGCCCCATAAGACCCGGCATCACCTCCGGGACGAGATACAGGTTCTCTCCAAACATCAGAAATTTCTTTCCATTTTCCAGATGTTCCATGTCTTTCAAATTCTCTTTTTCAAATGCCCGGAACGCAGCGACCGCTTCCGTGAGCGCCGCATCCTCTTTCGCACGTCCGTTTTTACCTCCGCCCTTTTTGCTGTTTTTCTTTCCGTCTGCGTTCTCTGTACGTTCCACAGCATCCCAGGATCTCTCACCTTTCACAAGCAGCGCCAGGAAATGCCCCTCTCCGTCCGCAAGATGCGGCCAGATCCTCACGGTCTTTTTCAGCTCCTCGTTCCCATCTGCCCATTCCGGGTGACCGGCGGAAAAATATTTTGCAAGCTCCGGCTGCACCACTGAAAACTCCGGATGGCGCTCAAGGAATCTTGCTATGCTCTGCTCGTTCTCCTCGGGCGAAAATGTGCAGGTAGAGTAAACGATCCGCCCGCCACCCTTTAACATCGCCGCCGCACAGTCCAGGATCCCGTCCTGCAGCCCCGCGCACTGTTTAACATGATCTGGGCTCCACTCATTTCTGGCATTCTCATCCTTTCGGAACATTCCTTCGCCGGAACACGGGGCATCCACCACGATCCCGTCAAAAAATTCCGGAAACTCCGGGGCAAGCCGGAACGGATCCATGTTCGTCACCACGGCATTCTCCACACCGAGGCGCTCAATATTCTGGGACAGGATCTTTGCGCGGGCAGGATGGATCTCATTGCAGACTAAAAGCCCATGTCCTCCCATTTTTCCGGCAAGATGAGTGGATTTCCCTCCCGGCGCCGCACAGAGGTCCAGGATCTGCTCCCCGGGCTTTGGAGACAGTGCTTCTGCCACAGACATGGCGCTTGGTTCCTGGATATAGTATGCCCCAGCCTCGTGGAACGGGTGGCGTCCCGGGCGCATGTCTGCCTCGTAGTAAAATCCCTCTTCTGCCCAGGGAACTCTTGCGAGTCCCTTCAGGTAATCTCCAAGGGGTTCTCCTTCCTCCGGCATCTCCCCGCTCTTCTGCTTTAATGGGTTGACCCGCAGACCGAATTTCCGCTCCGCGTCGTAGCTTTTAAAAAATGATTCCGCATCACTGCCGAGAAGCTTTTTCATCTTCTCCACGAACGCTTCCGGCAGCTCTCTCTTCGTTTCTTTCTCCATAATCTCCTGATCTCAAAAGCGCCCGCCGGGGATGATCCCAGCGGGCGCTCAAGTTCCTAAAGTCCTAGTTTCTGTTCTTTTGCAGGCGACACATCCAGGATATATCCATCTGCAAGACTGTGTCTAAACACATTTGCCCAGCCATATGTCCATCCGGACATAGCTAAACTATCATCTCAACTTACAGCTCGATCTTGTAATCGTCTGCGCCGATACCGTTTACTACATAGTAAGCAGCGCTCTCTTCCGGCTTTACATAGATCTCGATGGTCTTGATATCGCCGACTTTGTTGCCTTTCTTTGTGTAGGCTTTCTTAACAGCTGCAATGAGGTCTTTCTCTGTAACTTCCTTGCCAGCGAACTGTACAACTACGGATGTCTTGATGTCCTTTGCTGTTGTTCTCTTTGCCGGAGCTTTCTTTGCTGTCTCTTTCTTCGGCTCTTCTGCTTTCTTAGCTTCTGCCTTCGGAGCCTCTGCCTTTGCTTCTGCCTTTACTGTCTTTGTCTCTGCTGCCTTTACTTCTACAGTGCTATTGCTAACCGGTGCTGCAGCCATTTTCTTTGCTGCGGCTGCGATTGGATTCTTCTTTGCCATAATGATATCCTCCTGAAAAATGTTGACACACAAAACTGTTTTCCTGTCATTTCCTGAGTTGTCGTACTAAATAATCGTCATAGCGCATTATAAGCCCTCGTTAGGATTTTGTCAATAAAATCCCGTAAAACTGGTATTTGTAAGCAAAAAAGATCCGGCAGAACACATATCCGAAAGTATCCTGCCGAATCAAAATACCAGCTTTATTTTTTGAATTATTCCTGCAGCTTAAATCCCGGGATCACATCGCTCCACTTGTTGATTCCGATGATCTTCTTCGCAAATTCCGTATACTTCAGAGATTTATTTGTATCAATATATTTGAATACGTTGTAAATATTCTTCGGCATAACAGCGATCACCCGATCCGGACTTGACATATCCACCGTCCAGAGGCCGAATGAGCAGGACTGCTCTACCTCGATCACCGCATCGACCTGACGGTTTAAGATAAACGCGTCGATATACGGGTTATTATCTACAAGATAATATGCATACGCGAAAGCGGCTGCCTGGATATCATAGACATCTCCCCGGGTCGCGCTCTTTGATGTAAAGCCCTCCTCAGAGAGAATGATATGACGGACATTTCCGCCTGCATCGCGCATGATATCCTTCTGGAAGTAATCCGTCAGGACGTTGAGGTTTTTGAAGTTTACGACCGGTGAATCTTCGGTATTATTGACAGCTCCCGTCTGATCATCATCCCAGAACTCCGGCTCCGTCATCGGATGCGGGTACGGGTGGTAGGCAAGTCCCCACTCGATATTCCCCTCGTCACGGATATCGGCGTTGAAGCGGTCAATAAAGTCCTTTGCGCCATACATCAGGTTGGAGTTTGCGCGCTTCCACTCATAGTCCGTGGAGAAGAAGACCCGCGCGTTCCGGCTCTGGCTCTTGATCGCCGTGTAGGCCACACGGAATACCTTTGAGTAGAGCTTTGTATAGGAATCAATGTCCATCGGACCGGTGTAGTTCCAGTTTAAGTTGTTGTTGATCTCATTTCCGACGATCCAGTTGCTGACACGGCCATAGTCATCGTGGGCACCGGAATAGCGCTCTGCCATAAAGGAGAGCAGCGCGCGGGTCGTCTCATATCCCTGCTCCGTGGAGACATTAAAACCGTAGTAGAAAGCTTCCTTTCTCTTCGCAAGCCCGGCTTCGTGAAGCTCCGGGTAGTTGTCGTTCCGTCCGTTTAAAAGGATCGCCGTCACAACGATTCCTTTCGCGGAGAACGCACTGATCATCTTATCATAATCCTTGATGAGATCACCGTTGAAGTTGTAGGTCTTTCCGTTGTATTTGTATTTTAAATTACCGCCCACAAGCTGGTGATACGGGATATTGACCGTCGTGTGCTTTACGCCCAGGTTCAGCGCGTCGCCGAGCATATCGAGCTGGATCAGAAGTCCTTTTTTGCTCATCGGCTCCGGGTAATCCTCGCGATATTTTGCCACATCGCCCGGGTTCGTCACATAGATCGCATTGCTGATCGGGGTGTAGGTGCTGCCGGTCTTTAACGCAACCACGAATCTGGAATAGAGCATCGTATCCGTGGAATCACCGCTGTATTTTAAGGTGAATTTTAACTTGTCGGATTTGTTGCTCCATGCGATGTAGTCCGTTCTGGAGCCTATCTCAGACTCATATGGGTGAAGCTCGAACAGATAATAATAGCCATCATCCGGAGTTTCCCCCTCATTTAAAGCGCCGGCCGTGGCTGTTCCTGTGACGGAAATGCTGTTTCCGTTCTCTACTGAACAAGCCTTCAGCCTTGCGCTGTCATAAGCAAAGCTTGTGAAACATCCCACCGCCGCGGTCATCAGAAGTCCCATAAGAAACGCCGCACCGCTGCGGAATAATGTTCTTTTTTTCATGTCGTTTTCCCGCCTTTCTTTTTTGCCTAAACTATTTTATCATCTGGGTTTTGATGATTCAATTACGATTCCCTTACGATTTTACGGCAATCTGCCGCCTTTTTCGCCATCTTTGCGGCATCAGGACCGCCGGAACCGACCGATTTTGATACAAAATATAAGCACACTCTTTCCGTCATGCTAAAAAACCTCCAGAACAAGTGCCGCCAGATTCGCCGCGAAATGGAACACCACCGGTGCCTTCACCGTGTTCGTTTTTTCCATAAGATATGCCAGGAGCAGCCCCATAAAGAAGCTGTAGATTCCCTGCACAAGGTCCCAGTGGAACACACCGAAAAACGCCGCGGTCATAAATGCTGCCGCCGGGGCGGATACAAGCTCCTTGCATCTTCCATAGAGAACGCCGCGGAAAAAATATTCCTCAAGGATCGGGGATGCCGCCAAAAGCACCACAGCCTCCAGCCACAGATTTCCTGTGAACAGGCTCTCATCTGCCAGGGCCGCGCCAGAGATCTGAAGCGCTCTCACCGCAAGGCCGAACGCCAGGGATATTCCTGCGCCACTGAAAAATGCCGCAGCCGCGATTTTTCCGTTCCAGTGTTCTTTTCCCCTGAACACCGAATCCTCTCTATAAAGATGTACCAGCATCGGAACCGCGATGACTGAGCGGAACAAGGTATCCCATAAGATCACGTCGTCCCCGAAAATCGTTGTCTGCGCAAGTGGAAGTTCAATGATACATGCTACCGCCAGACAGAACAGTATTGGAAAAAGAATCCTCCGGATCCTGATCTTCAATTTTTTCTCTCCTTTCATACTGCCGAACCGGCAGCTTTACGCGCACCAACACATCTTACCACATTTTGCGATGGAATACAAATATCCGGGGTGGAATATATTATAAAAAGCAATTCCATGAGACATCTGCACGTCTCTGGAACCACCTGAAAAGGATATCATTTCATGAAATTTCCATTTTTCTGTCTTTTAAAAGAATTCCCGCGCGATCATGACCAGGCTTTCGCAGGAAGCCGTCCAGCCACACTTCTTCTGGCTCTCATCCTACTCCCCCTCTCCTACGTCCTCGGCGCTTTCGCCGCCACCGTCATTCCGTCAGTCCCGGCATCTGCGGACGGAAACTGGGGCCTCTCATTCCAGCAGGAGGGAAAGCCGCCTGTCGCTAACGCCACGGCAGATGAATTAAAGCAGTACAATGCCTGGTACGCCGATCTTTCCGGCGAGAAAGTCATCTACCTGACCTTCGACGCCGGATATGAGAACGGCAATACCCCCATGATCCTGGACACCTTGAAAAAGCATCAGGTTCCCGCCGCGTTTTTCGTCGTCGGAAACTACCTGGAGACCAGCCCGGACCTCGTAAAACGCATGGTCTCCGAGGGGCATATTGTCGCAAACCATACATACCACCACCCGGACATGTCGAAGATCAGCGATCCGGAAAGCTTCGCGAAAGAGCTCTCAAGCCTCGAAACAAGCTACACAGAGATCACAGGAGAGAACATGCGGAAATACTACCGGCCGCCCCAGGGAAAGTACAGCAAAGCGAATCTTCAGATGGCAAAAGCTCTCGGCTATCAGACCTTCTTCTGGAGTCTCGCCTATGTGGACTGGTATCAGGACAAACAGCCCACAAAGGAGGAAGCATTCAAAAAGCTTCTCGGGCGCATCCATCCTGGTGCCATCGTGCTTCTGCACAGTACTTCCTCCACAAACGCGGCGATCCTCGATGAGCTGCTGACGAAGTGGGAGGAGATGAGCTACCGGTTCGGGACATTGGATGAACTTGTCCAGAAGGCTGCTGCCACACAATAGAATGCGCATCATTGGCACGTTAGTGCCTTTTGTGTAATAGGGAATTCCTCGGAATTTCCTATTACACAAAAAGCACCTGCTGCCCTCTAAATTTACAGAGGACACAGCAGGTGTTTTACCATAGCTTATTCACTTTCCGCTGCAACACGCCATCCTGTCCTAATCCGGCTCCACGATCCGGTATCCGACGCCGACCTCTGTAAAAATATACTGCGGCTCCGCAGGATTCTTCTCGATCTTTCTTCTGATATTTGCCATATTGACGCGCAGGATCCGGTTGTCGTTCTTCATGTTCGGTCCCCAGATTTCTTTGATAATATAGTCATAAGTCATGACTTTCCCGGCATACTTTCCAAGAAGACTCACGATCTTATACTCGTTCTGGGTCAGCCCCGCGTCCACACCGTCGATAAACACGCGGTGCTTGTCATAATCGATGGTCAATCCGCCGGATTTAAAAACTCCCGTCTGTCCGCCCGGCTGATTCGGGATCCCAGACCTTGTGTGGCGGATCGCAGTGCGGATCCTCGCGAGAAGCTCGGATGTTCCGAAAGGTTTCGTGATGTAATCGTCGGCTCCGAGATCCAGTGCCTCCACCTTATCCCTCTCATGGGTTCTCGCCGACACAACGATCACCGGCATCGCGGACCATTCCCGCACGCCCTGCAGGATCTTCATGCCGTCCATATCCGGAAGACCGAGATCCAGGATCACCACGTCCGGACACTGGGAGGTCACCATGCTGTATGCCTCCGCTCCCGTCTGCGCAACGATCACATCGTAATTGTTCGCTTCCAGCACTGTCTTGATGAAATTGCTGATCCTCTTGTCGTCTTCCACGACCAGCACTCTGTCTTTAATCTCCATATTCCGTGTCCACTCCTTTCGGCAGCCAGAACATCACTCTGGCACCGCCTTCTTTTCTGTTTTCTGCTTTCATGATTCCGTCGTGGGCTCTTACGATGGTCATGCAGACCGAAAGTCCGATTCCCATATTTCGCTTGGAATCGCTCTCTTTTCCGTCCTCCGACTGGAAACTTCCGTCGAACATTCTCGGAAGAGCGGACTCCTTGATTCCGGCACCGTCATCCTCAACAGAGAATTTCACCTGGTCCCCGTCCTCCGTCACGATCAACCAGATCTTTGTCATACCGTCCGCGTGGAGCACGCAGTTTTCCAGGAGATTTACGATCACCTGCTCGATCAGGATCGCGTCCATAGGCACAAACAGGACATCCTCCGGCACTTTCGGGACTACCTCGATATCCGGGAATCGTTTTCTGAATTTCGTGATCGCTCCGCTGATCACGTCCTCCACCAGTTCATCTTCCTTATCGATCCTGGCGGTTCCATCCCCGATCCTCGTGATGGAAAGAAGGTTTTCCACCATCCGGACGAGCCACTGACCCTCGGATTTCATGTCCTCAAGGAGTTCCAGGATATTTTCCTTCGATAGCGCGTCATAGTTGTCGATGATCCCGGACGCGGAGCCGACGATCGACGTCAACGGGGTGCGGATATCATGGGAGACCGCCCGCAGAAGGTTCGCGCGCATCTTTTCCCGCTCAACCTCCAGCCGCATCTGCTCCTGTTTCTTAATCTGGGTCGTCAGGGCGCTGACGCTGCAGGCCACAGCCAGCATGGCAACGAAGGTCAGCGGGTATCCTGTGATCGCAAAGTTCAGTTTGAAATACGGGAACGTAAATACATAGTTCACGCCGAACACAGCGATGATCGATGCGACGATTCCATAAACATATCCATCCGTAAAGCGGGACACAAACAGCACCGCCAAAACGAACAACAGCGGGACGTGCGTGTCTGATTCTGAGATCCGCTGGACAAGAAAACAAAATGCCGTCGCGATTCCCAGGATCCCGAACGCGATCCCGCTGTTCTTTAACACTGATCTGACTTTTGTGCTCATAGGGGAACCTCCGGTTTTTTTATGATCCATGAAGAACAACTGCTGCCATTCTTATCACTTATTCTTCTTTTGGATTCATTATAACATAATTTCTGCTAAAATCGTGTTAAGATTGCAGATAATTTCCCGAAAAGTCACCCGTCTTAATGATATTTGTTCAGATTTCACTGCCGTTTTTTCAAACAGCCAGTCAACCATCCCTTTATTTTAACGATATAAAGAATATCCGTACTTCACTTTTCTATAAATCTTCTGAGCGATCATGACCGGAATATAACCCGTGATCACGATGGTCGGAATACCGCCTACAATCGCAACAAGGATGATGAAAAGGATCGAAAATAAATTAGCCATGATATAGACCTCCCAAACTCTTCTTTTATATCCACCCCGCTTTTGTTTCCTGCAAAGAATCTTTGCCAAATTTCTTTTTCGGGATGGTTTTAATCTGACAGGATGAAATTTCTCTCCTGTTTTTAAGTCGAACCATATATATCACAGAATTTTTATCCCCGCTACCTTTTTACCTGCTTTTTAGCCGCCGCTTAATCGCTTATTTTTTCTCCTTAACACAAATTTTGCAAATAACATGTACAATATATTTCGTCAGGATTTTTGTAACTTTTGTATGTATTTTTTGCGTTTTGCGTCATCTTAACAGACTTTTTCAAAAATATAATTTAATTTTTGCAGTCTATGCTTCCCTACATATGCCAAAAAGAGCTGATGACCCAAATATAGTCACACAGCTCTTTTCAGCTTTGCGCAGAAAAATCTTCCTCCGCGTCCTTATTTACTTCTCAAGCATCTTGTCCGCATGGTCAAGGGCTTCCTCAATATTCCTGCAGAAATTTTCTCTTCCCACGAGATCCACGAATCCGGCTTTCTCCATTGCGCGCATCGGCTGCTCGTTGACATGGGACAGGATCAGGGTGACTCCGTTCTTTTTGCAGCGCTCATAGAGGGCTGTCATGGAGTTCATGGCTGTGCTGTCGGCTGCCGGAACCGCACGCATGCGCAGGATCAGGCATCTTGTGCCTTCCCCCACTGTGATCTGGTTGATGCGGTCAGCCGCGCCGAAGAATAACGGTCCTGTGAGCTCGTAGACCGCAAGCTCCATCGGGATCTGGCGTAAATCTGCCGGGTTGATCTCCTCTGCCGCCGCCTTCAGCTGCGCTTCCTCTACAGAAGGAATCGCATTTGCCTTTTTCGCGCCTTTGGCAGCTTCCTCTTCCTCGCGCTTCTGCTCCTCAAGTTCCTCCACATGGAGCCAGCTTCTGACTCCCATCTCGTCGCTCATGCGCTTCATGAACAGCAGACAGGAAAGCACCATGCCCACCTCGATGGCTACGACAAGATCGAAGACTACTGTTAAGAAGAATGTGATCACAAGAACTGCGATATCGCTCTTCGGAGCCGTCTTTGCGAGTCTTGCGAATGTTCTCCACTGACACATATTGTAGGCAACCATAAACAGGATCGCCGCGATGGTCGGCATCGGGATCCAGCTTGCGTACGGCATCAGGATCACAAGGATCAGAAGAAGAACGCCAGCATGGACCATTCCGGCTACCGGAGTGCGTCCGCCGTTCTTGATGTTTGCCGCTGTACGTGCGATCGCACCGGTTGCCGGGATTCCGCCAAATAAAGCAGAAACAATATTTCCTGCACCCTGGGCCACAAGCTCTGTGTTGGAGCGGTGCTTTCCGCCGATCATGCCGTCTGCAACGACGCAGGAAAGCAGGGACTCGATGGCTGCCAGGATTGCGATCGTGAATGCGTCGGATAAAGATCCCTGGATCACGTCATAGCTGAAGGCCGGCATATGGAAGGCCGGAAGTGCATTGCTGACGCTGTAGAGATCTCCGATGGTGTTGACCTGTAACGGAAGGAATTTTACCATCACGATACCTGCGATGACTGCCACTAAGGATCCCGGGATCTTCTCCGTGATCATCGGCATCACGATGAGGATCGCAAGGCAGACAAGACCTACGATCACCGCATGAACATTCATGGTTCCGAAACCTGCGGCGAAAGCTTTTAACTTCTGCATGGTCTCGATGGTCTCCATGCCTGCCGGGTATGTGACACCAAAGAAATCCTTTAACTGTCCGATCACGATGGTAACCGCGATACCGGAGGTAAATCCGGTCGTGATCGTAAACGGGATAAACTTAATTAAGGAACCAAGCTGGCAGAATCCCATGATAACGAGGATGATACCTGCCAGGATCGTAGCGACTGCCAGACCTTCCACGCCGCTTCTTGCAACGATGCCGGCTACGATCGTCGCGAACGCCGCTGTCGGGCCCGCGATCTGCACCTGGCTTCCGCCTAAGAATGAGATCACAAATCCTGCTGCGATCGCCGTGTAGATACCCTGCTCCGGACCCACGCCGGATGCCAGTGCCAGCGCGATGGATAACGGAAGGGCGATGATGGCTACGATGATACCCGCTACCACATCAGACATCAGCTGGGCACCGGAATACTTCTTCAATGTTGTGAACAACATTGGACGTATTTTTTCCATACTCAATATTCTCCTTTTTCTTACCTGTGTGTGTAAAAGTAACTGTCTGGTCCCGAAAAAAGACCACGAGTATTTATTATACAGGAAAATATGAGACTGTCCAGTTTTTTCGAATTTTTAGCGGATATAGTTATGAATTTAACATTTTTGCATGTTAAATTCATACTTAAATGCCCATTTTACGGAAATCACCACTGTTTTTCCGCAAAAAATCCCCCGCGCATACCTGCCTTACAGATACACACGGGGAATTTACGCTTCTTTGCAGCTATTTTATTTCTCTGCGCTTTCCTTGTTTGCTTTGCTGTCCAGAGTATTTAAACTCATATCATTGTAGTCATCCAGATTCAGATTTCCCATTATCTTATCTACAACAAGTGCATTCGTCAGGGAACCGGTGACGTTGATCATGGTTCTCGGCATGTCGATGATCGGGTCTATGGCTAAGATCGGACTGACCATACCGAACTGGGCGCCCATGCCGACACCGGAAAGTCCGACGGAAGCAGCCATGGTCGCTGTTCCAGGGATACCTGCGATTCCAAGGGAACCGATGGCGACAACAAAGATCGTCATCACGATCATTGTCCATAACTTTTTTCTTCTAAATCATTTTTCTGCACTGCTCAAACAGTACATTTCTCCACACTTTTCACATGGAGAACCTTCTCCGACACGGTAAACTTCACCTCATATCCGGCAAATTCCATGCCATAAACCCGGTCCAGATCCTCCTGGTAGGACGGGCGGGGATCCTGGGCCAGAACTGCGCGGAGCGGATCCCGCTTTTCTTCCGGCAGGAACTCCAGAAGTTTTTCCGGGATCTCCACCGCAAGCCCGTACTCTTTCGTCTGGTCCGTGAAGCCGCCCTTCGCTTCCGGGTGGCTGTCCGCAAAGGGGACGTAGGGCTTGATGTCAAAGACAGGCGTCCCATCCATCATGTCCGCCCCCGTGACAACTAAGACCGGAGCGCCGTTTTCCAGGTATTCCACTCTTTTAAGCTTCACGACGGAAAGTCCCAGGGGATTCGGACGGAACGGGGATCTCGTGGCAAACACACCGACTCTCATGTTTCCCCCGAGTCTCGGCGGACGCACCGTCGCTGACCAGTTTCCCGGCTTTCTGACGTTCTCCGAAAACTCCCAGATCAGCCAGAGATGGGAGAACTCTTCGATTCCCCGGATGGCCTCAGGATTGGAAAATTCCGGCTCAAAAACGATCTTCGCCTCCAGATCACCCGTCAGGCTGCTCTGTCTCGGAATTCCGAATTTTGTCGGGAAATCCGTGTGGATATACGCCACCGGTCGGATCATATGGTCCGCGTTCTGATTTTCTTTTTTTCCTGCTGCCATATCTTTCTCCCCCTTATCAGTCTGTTTTCCACTCTGTCATCTGCCCATAAAGCAGACCGGGCGCTCCCGCATAATTATTTTTCTCTGGTGGCTTCACCATTTCATGACTGCTCCGTCACCCTTCTGATCCATCTGACGTTTCCAGCCATTTTCTCAGATCCGCCATCATCTTCTTCGCGTCCATGACACCGATCTGATATGTCTTTTCGATCTCCTCGGCGCTCTTGCAGATCCTCGGGATCGTAAGAGGAACGCTCGGACGGATCACGAAAACTTCGCCCGCCCTTTCCAGCTTTTCAATATTTCGGATACTCATGTTGTACTCAACAGCCCTGTTCTTAAGCGCCTCTGCGAACTTCGGATATTTATGGTACACAATATCCGCCATCCAGGGATTTTCCGGTTTTTTCCGGTACCCTGAATCTCTCGTGAGGACCACAACATTGCGCTTATATCCCAGTTTCCGGAATGTTTCCACCGGTACACTGTCCGTACATCCGCCGTCAAGCAGTTTTCTGCCGTCAAGCTCCACAAACTTTGACACATATGGAAGCGACGCTGATGCACGGATATAGTCGATATCACGTTTCATATCGTGAAGCTTCGCGTAGACCGGTTTTCCCTTCTCAACATCGCTGCAGACCGCGTAGAAATCGGTGTGTTCTTTATTTTTATTAAACATGTCATAATCATAAACATCCAAGATCTCTGGAAGTTCGTGGTAGCAGAAATCAGTATCCACAAAATTTCCTGTCCTGATCAGATTTTCGGTGCTCATAAACCGCTTGTCCGCACAGTATTTTTTATAATACCGGATACTTCTTCCCTTCTGTCCCGAAAGGAAACTGCACCCATGAACCGCTCCCGCCGAAACGCCGATCACCCCGTCAAAGGTAAGGCCCTCATCCAGAAATACGTCCAGAACTCCCGCCGTGTATATGCCGCGCATACCGCCCCCTTCCAGCACAAGTCCTGTTTTGTTCTTATTTCTTCCCATCTTCTGATCCATCTTAAAGTTCCTCCTTTCCTGCTCACTGTGACATGTCTTTGCTGGATCTTTCCACGAAAAGACGCGTCAAGTACGTATTTTACAATGAAAGCGGCTTTCCGTCAAGGAAGCCGCTTTTATTTGATAACTCTTTAATCTGTTGCTTTGCATTCTGAACCGGCAGAACAAGCTGCCACGCACTTAGTCCACCAGTTTCTCCAGCTCGCTTACATATTCCGTCCTGTCGCTGGTCACATGACCGGCTTTCGCGGCATATAAGGAGACCGCCGTCTGGGATTTCTTCACCGGCTGCATCGTTCCGGCGCCTGCCACACACCCGCCCGGGCATGCCATTCCTTCCAACAGGTATCCGTTGTACTTTCCTGCCTTGGCGAGCTGTAACAGCTTCTTGCACTCCTTTAAGCCCTCGGCGTTCGCCACCTTGATCTCCTTGTCCGGGTACATCTGGGCGATCACGTCCACCACGGATTTCGCGACGCCGCCGGCAACCGCGAAGTTTCTTCCGTCCCTGGATGCCGCGCTGACTCCGCCCTCATCCTCCGCGATATTCTCGATATCCACATGCTTCGCGTCAAAGATTCCCGCCATCTCCTCGAAGGTCAGGACGAAATCCACCTCACTCCGCACAGTTTTTCTCATAGCTTCCAGTTTTTTCGCCGCGCAGGGTCCGATAAAGACCACCTTCGCCTTCTCATGCTTCTTCTTGATGAGTCGCGCGGTGAGCGTCATCGGCGTCAGCGCCATGGAGATACAGTTCGCGTAGTCCGGGAACAGTTTTTTCGCCATCATGGACCATGCCGGGCAGCAGGATGTCGCCATAAACGGCAGCTGTTCCGGAACTTCCTTCACAAAGTCCTCCGCCTCCTGCACCGCACAGAGATCCGCGCCGATGGCGACCTCAAAGACGTCCGCAAAGCCCAGGGCTTTCATGGCCGCCCTCAGCTTTCCAGGTGTTACCTTCGGGCCAAACTGACCGACAAATGCCGGTGCCACAGCGGCGTACACTCTCTCACCTGTCTGGATCGCGCGGATGACCTGGAAGATCTGGGATTTGTCCGCAATGGCCCCGAACGGGCAATTCACGAGGCACTGTCCGCATGAGACGCATTTGTCGTAGTTGATATCCGCCTTTCCGTTCTCGTCCGAGTGGATAGCATCCATGCCGCAGGCCGCCGCGCAGGGGCGCTCCTGGATGATGATGGCATGGTAGGCACAGACATTCGCGCACTGTCCGCACTTGATGCACTTATCCGGGTCGATCCTGGATCTTCCGTTTGTGCGGTCCAGACTCACTGCGTCCTTCGGACACACCTCCACACATGGGTGGGCAAGGCAGCCCTGACAGCCGTCTGTCACATAGACCCGCTTTTCCGGACACGCGTTACAGGCGAATTTGATCACATTGATGAGCGGCGGCGTGTAATATGTCTCCGGTTTGTCCGCCTCCTCGATTCCCTGGGATACCGGTGCTGGGTCCGATGCCCCGCGGTACGTAAGTCCCATGGCAAGACGGAGCCGCTCGCTCACGATCGCCCTCTCCAAAAAAACATCGTTTCTGAAATTTCCGACTTCTCCCGGAATGATCTTATACGGAAGCTCCTCAATCCGTTTGTCCACCGGCCATTCCGTGTGATACGCCATTCTTGCCACTTCCCTGAAGATCCGATGGCGGATCTCCTGGATTCTTGTCTCTACGCCTCTCATAAGCTTTCCTCCAATCATGATCGTCCTCATGGGTTTCCCTGTCTTGTTAAAAATATAACACTTATATTACGTTCATTCAAGCATAATTTTCTCTTCTATTCATGAATTTTTCCGCACCCTGCACAGTTTTTTTCATAAACCAGCCCTCAGGATACAAAGCATTTGCATTTTATTTTATCTCATTCTATAATGAAAGCAGTTTTATCATTGAAAGGAGATTTTTCCATGGCATTCAAAGAAGTTGATATCAAGAGTCTCACCTTTAATCCCTTTACAAAGATCGGTTCCGAGTGGATGCTGATCACTGCTGGCGATCAGTCCGGATACAACACCATGACCGCAAGCTGGGGCGGTCTCGGCGTTCTCTGGGGCAAAAATGTTGCCACCTGCTATATCCGCCCGCAGCGCTACACAAAGAAATTCGTCGACGCGAACGATACCTTTACCCTGTCCTTCTACGGACCGGAGCACAAACAGGCACTCTCCATCTGCGGTTCCAAATCCGGCCGTGACTGCGATAAGGTCAAAGAAGCTGGACTTACCCCGTATTTCACAGACGGAACAGCTGCTTTCGAGGAGGCCAGCATGGTCTTCGTGTGCAGGAAGCTCTACGAGGATGAGATCAAGCCGGAGAACTTTATCGCAAAAGAGAACGATGGAAAATGGTATCCGGAGAAAGATTATCACACTGTTTATATTGCAGAAATCACAAAAGTTCTCGTAAAAGAATGATAGAACGTAACTATTCAGTGCCTTCATAGTTACGTGCAAAAATCCATTCCAGATCAGCTTCGCTGATGGGATTTTTGCCTTCCAGCCTATGTTTTCTTACGGTCAGCGCAGCAAGTGCGCAGACCTACTGAACAGTTACGATAGAACTTACTATAAAAGGCATGTGGATCAGATTTCTCTGATTTTTACATGCCTTTTCTTCAAATAGTTATTTTTCCAGCTTTAATCTGATTTTTACCTGTATCCGGCGCACCGCCGCAATTGCTGTTTTCGACTTTTTTCTTTCTTTTTTCAAGTCTCCTCTTTTTCCCTGACTTCCCGTATTTTCCGCCATTTTTGCACTATCTTAGCGAAATTTTAGCACTGTTTTCCCTTTTCCATCCCACGCAATTCTTGACTTTTAAAAATTCAGGCACTAAAATACTGAATGAATTGGCAGAAATCGGCATGATTTTAGATGCAAAACGGTTTTATGCCTTTTTTCTTTCTAAACTATACAGATAAGGACTAACAGAGAAAAAGATAACCGTCACCTTCAAAGCAATCGGACTGTTATCAATATGAAAGAATACGATTATGAAAAAGTTACTGATCGGAATCGATGTCGGTTCCACCACAACAAAGATCACGGTCCTGGATGCCGGGACCGAAACACTTTTATACTCCGACTACCGCCGCCACCACGCGGACCAGCTCGCCAGCGTCCTCTTCGCAATCCGGGAAGCGGCAGAGCGTTTTCCTGACTGTGACGCCAGGATCATTCTCACCGGTTCCGGTGCAAAGCCTGTGGCCGAGGCGGCTGGCACCCCCTATATCCAGGAGGTCGTCGCTAACTCCATCGCCTTAAAGAAGACCTACGAGACTGTGGGAACCGCCATCGAGCTCGGCGGACAGGATGCGAAGATCATTTTCTGTGACATACTCCCCCCACTTAGCTAACGCTTGAAGTGGGGGCTTCTCGTTCGATTGCCCTATTGGGCAAAGCATAGGCGAGCT
>ENA-OWPM01000224-OWPM01000224.1-human-gut-metagenome-genome-assembly--contig:-NODE-224-length-76292-cov-6.428939_pt1 | contig 76292 bp, 82 predicted proteins | sample MGYA00248267_ERZ651852 | MGnify/ENA primary metagenome ERZ651852 (study PRJEB26924, sample SAMEA4378228) | human gut metagenome | biome: human gut; feature: human-associated habitat; material: faeces... | reverse complement strand
GGCATACTTAATGAATGTTCCTCCTATATCTATTCCTAAATTAAATTTTTCCATAACATCTCTCCTTAAAATAAAGGTCTTATAAATTACCTGCTTATAATACAATAATGAATCAATTTTGTGAACCCGCGTTTATTTTTTGTTAAAAAATAAATCCATACATTCTTTTTTTGATTCGTTTTACTCTTATACTTTTTATTCAATCTTTTAATTCATATAATCTACACGTATCATCACTCTATAGATATTATTTCAATTTATTAATCTAAAAAATCATGAATAATGCTTTATCTTTTATTTATCAACTATATGGTTTAACTGTCTTACATCTGTCTAATAAATGGCTTTCCTATTAATTTATAAATACTATAATCTATAACTCTGTAAGTTATTACTATATGAATTATTAGTTACGCATTTATAACTTTGAATTATATCAGTTTATAATATCTAATATAACTTCATCATAAGTATAACTATAATTTATAAATACTTTTTCTGTAAGATAAAACGCTTAGTGAACTCGTGTTTATATATATAATACAATAAAAACAATTACATTTCAATATCTTTTTTAATTTTATATATTTTAATCCAATTTTTTTTCAAAGCCCTGCCATGCCTTACTTATCTTATAAGTTTTTATTTTTTGTGTCATCAAACTAAGTCCAGTACACTTGCCAGCAAGTCAGGAACTAAATCACTGAAATAAAAATTACTAAATATAAATTAGCATAATAAAAAAGTGGCTGTTATAAAACTAATGTTCCATATGAAAAAGGCTAGGAAGCTTTTTAAGTACCCATTGGTATCTGTAATTATTATAGTAATCCATATAATCATCTATTATTAATTATAGTTGTACAGTTTTTTTAAGTCTATCTCAAAAAGGGTTGCATTTACTTATGATACGGTTCTCCACAACTTATCCTAAAACTCTAAAAAGTCACTTTACATTTTCATGGTTTTCTATATAAAAATGGAAAATAACACAACACACATAAAATTTTATAAAATTCCATAACATAAAATAATTTTTAGCTATTAGAAAATCCCACAAAATAAGACTTTAGACAATACTATAACAAATAGTAAAATCTAAAGCCTAGAACAACTGGATCTAGCCAACCATATGAGAAGCTATATTAATATGTTTTTAATGGTTATACCCTTTAATTTTCTTCAAAACATAAATAAACCCACGAAAATCCAAAATTTAGATTTTCGTGGGTTTCATGTCTAATAACTTAAATATTGATACAATTTAGCGATTTTTTTCATTAAAGTTGGTAATTTTAATATCGCTAAATTGTAAAGAATTCTGCTAAAAGATGGACACTAATTAAATAATCAAAATTCAGAATAAACTCCTGTCACAAAAATACCTATTGAATGCATCATTCCCTCAAAAACATCTAAAAGTGTACTATCATTATACAAGCCTAATGGCCTGCTAAATTTATGAGAACTATTACTATCAGTATCTAGTAAAGAACTTGATGAAATTTTTCCATTCTTAATTCTAATACTCGCATACCCATGTTGCTCATCAAATTGCCACTCAAATGTATATAAATCGCCATCTGATTTTATAAAATTTGATTGAAAAATCTTATGATTCCTAATTATTTTTTCACCTGTTTTTGATGAACCTGTTAACCATTTTGACACAATATTCCACCTACCATTCACCCATAATTTTACCACATTTTTTCGAACCACATCTTAGCCCATCTGATATTGCGGCTTTATATCTTTTCTTTGCTTTTTTCATTCCATCTTCAAAACCCACATCATAGCCTGCATCAAATCCTTCAACTAATCCAATTTCATATATTTTTTTATAAAGTGAAATTATTTCATTAGAAATTTCTTCTTTCCTATTCTTCAAGCCCATCTAAATCTTTCTCCTTTCTCTTTTCTTCTTTTAGTTTGATAAAAAGTTCTTCTTTATCAAAATTAATTTCCAAAAAATCTAGTATATTTTCACTTGCATCTTTAGAGTTTTTGGATTTCTTATTTTTATATTTATCAATTGAAATCACATTTGCGCTAATACTATCTCCCCCTTCCTTGCACTCTTTTCTCTCTAGTCATAAATATAACATTTTCTATGAAAAAAAAATATTAGGAAATGATCAAGTTCATTTCCTAATATTATTCAAAACGTTTCTTATATTCAGCTAGTATTTTTTTAATATCTACTTTTGGCATATTCTCCATATCTTTACGATACTTTTCAAAATCCTTTTGCCCCTCGATGCATTCTGCCCTATATTCTAGGGCTTTCTTAATTAATTCATCTGAACCACACATTTTTGAGTAATCTGGTTCCTCCATAAATTGAAAAGGTTCCCTCAGCTTATACATAGGTAGCAATTCAGCAATTACTTTCTTTTTAGTTTCTTCTTCTATTTTACATATACGATTTACTATTTCTTCATATCTTTTTTTATTAGTGAAAACAATCCTAGGTTTTTTCTTATTCCTTTCACTTTTTCTATCTTGTAAATAGTTTAATTTAGGCAACATCTCATAATTAGAAATATCCTCTGTTACTATTCCAAGAATATCATTCTTTTCTTTAACTAGTTTTTTATATTCTGTATCTTCTTTTAACTTCCTTAAAAATTGAGGAGCAATAAAAAATTCAATTTCTGCCTCTTCTATTTCTTCACAAGTCATTTCTTTAGCTTCTTGTTCTGCCATGTCATTCAACTCATCTTGTCTAATTTCGCTCATCTTCTTATATATATCAATCCATTTACTAATAAAATCAGCATAATCTTCTTCCATAGATAATAACCATATATAATTGTCCATTCCTGTCATGTAATTTACTAATCTAGGTTCAAATATTAAATCAATTAGCCTATCCATTTTCTCCCTCATTCTTTTAATTATTGCTCGCCGCTTTCTCAATGGATAATGCACTCTATTGTTAATTGCATATGAAAATTCATTAAGTTTATCATCTGGAACATTATTATGTTTAAATAACTTTATTAACCCTTCACTTAACCAAACAACAAATTCATCATCAGCTTCTCGATAGTTTGCCGTCCTCAATGGTATCATTTTTGCTTTAAATTCCATTAACATTTCAATAATGAATTCTTTATCTTCTTCAAGAAACTTATATTTCCCTTTAGAACTATGTCCACCTTTTAAATACTTATTTTTCCCTTTAAGGCCCATTACTTCTAATATTTCTATTAAGTATTCTGTCTGGGTTGTATAAAAAATTTTTTTACTTTCATCTACATCAAATTTTTCTTTATCTGCATTAATTCTTTCATACATTTCATCTGTAATCTGCCTAAATGATAATTTTCCCATAGCCCTCCTCCTGATTAGTAAAACAATTCTTATGACTGTATTAGAGAATATTTCTGCTTAAAATCTTTTTTTAAATTCTTCAATATAAAGTTTACTATAGCTTTTATCCTTTTTATCTAATAAAACAGTTGTTATATTAGGAAAATTCTTTATATCTTTTTTAAGATGTTGATTATTATTTTCTAATGCCTCAATAATTGGTTCTATAAAACTCTTCCACAAACTGTATATACCATAAAAAAGAGCTCTTTTTTCAACTATATCTAATATTTCATCACACTTTTTAGCTATTATTTTAGAATCAAAATAATACAAATTTCTGTATAAATACTTCTCTATTTCAACTTCTATTAAATCGCAATCAAACATACTTTTATATCTCTCTTCTAGATATTCTAACATATTTGATTTTTCATCATTTTTATAGTATTGATCATTATCATTTATTCCTGCTAGAACTCTATAAAAGTCATCTTTACTAAAATAATCACTATATATTTTAATGTATCTAAACAGGTGTTTAGCTTGATAAAAATTCTGTGCTCCAATACAATAATCAATCAGAAATGATATAAATTCTTTTATGCACCCTCTATATTCTGACTGGACAAATATACAATTCAAAATCTCATCATCACATAATACACCGTAATTATTGGGCTCATACCAATTTTTTCTTGTACTGCAATAATTGCTAATCATTCTATTAATGTTATTAAAATGCTCTGTAATACTATCTGATAGAAATAAAGCTTGTGCCTCAAGTTTCAATTGGTTTTTGAATTGATAGTCTGCATCTTCTTTATATTTAGAAATTTCATCCAAAGTCATTTCCAATATATTATCCTTAATAAAAGCACTATCTACAGTATTTTGAATGATATTTTTTGCATGTTCATTAAATACATTAAATATTTCACTATTATACTCTACAAATTTTATTAACATCATAATTTTACTATTCAAATATTTATATATTTGAATATAAATATTCTCTTGCTTACTATATTCAAACGTTTCTACATTCAACTGAGTAAAATAAAAATGCTCATCTTCTTTTAATAAATCTTTATAATGTTCTTTATTTTCTTGATATAAATAATATAAGCCCCAATAGTTAGATTCTCTATTTTTACTGCACTCATCATTATCTGTAATAAAAACCAATTTCCATAACGTCCTAAATAAATAATCTTTTCTTTCTTTAGTCATTCTATTAAAATACTTTGTTTTTAAGAATATTCCTAATCCCCTTATATTAACCCTTGCATAATAATCATTTAAATCATATATTATATCTTCAGTTATATTTTTTGCTAGTATTGCATCTTTCAAAAATACAATTTCAAATCCCTTACGTATTAAGTCTTTTGCTGTTTCTTTTGTGGCTGACTTTAATTCTAGTTTTTCACTATTAAAATCTATTATAGGATGTGCTACATAGTTTCTTTCATTTTTAATATTTAGCAACTGTTCTTTTTCAACAGCACTTATAATATGAGTTTTATTATAAATTTCATCTATTAATTTTTTTTCCCACTCTGGATTCTTTGGCTCATTCATCTGCTTATTTCTTATGCTATCTAAAATAATTCTTGCTTTATCATCATTATATACATCTTTTAATATAGTTAATTTCTGTAATAAGTCATATATAATTGTAGTATACAGAACCAGAATAGCTGATCTATAATTTCCATTATTATAGCTAGATATAACTTCTCTTAAATATTCTTTAGTAATTGGATTACTAACTTTTTCAATTTGCTCTTCCAGTATAAATTCTGCCATATAACCACCTCCAAAATTTATCAATATATCAAAATTAAACAAAAATGTCTATAATTATTATATAATAAAATCAATTCATAGAATAATATTTTATTTCGTCAAATTAGTAAGTATTTCACTAAAGGCCCAAAAAGCACAGAGCCATCCCTTTTTAAAACTGGCTTTCTGTTTGTTACTTAACTCTCTACATATTCTATTATAATTCTTTACCATCTTTAAATACAAAGGTCATTTTCTTATCAGTATCTATTACTACCTTCTCAACAGTTTCATTCCAAAGTTTCTCATCAAACTCTGTAACCAAAATTTCTCTTTGATTAAGCTCCTTTATAAATACTAAAATCCTTTCATGCTTAGTACTCTTCTCTAGTCTCTTTTCTTCTATTCCTTCCAGCTCATCTTTAATACTTTGATATCTTTGCGCTAAAACATTATATCTTTCTTCATATTCAATTTGATTTAAAGCACTATGAGCATTCTCCTCTACACATTTTCTAAGCATTTCAGTAATTATCTCCATCTCACTCTGAAGCTTATCACTTTCTTTATCAAGTTCTGAAATATCTGTCAAGGCATGAATTATAGCTTCATATTCTTGTATAATTTCATTCTTATTTTTAAGTATGTTATTAAATACTTCAACAAATGCTTGCTTTAATTTATCCTCATATATATGAGGTGTATTGCACTTCTCAGTATTCTTAAACTTAGAATTGCATTGCCATACAACCCTTCTATATTTACTGGATGAATGCCAGACCTTGCTCCCATAAAAGCTACCACATTCACCACATACTATTTTTCCTGAAAAACATCCGCCCACTGTTTTGTATCCCTTAGCATCTTTCCGTTTCTTAATCTCATGCTGAACTAAATCAAATACTTCTGAAGTAATTATTGCTGGATGGCTATTTTCAACATAATACTGTGGAATTTCTCCTTCATTAATTTTCTTTTTCTTTGTAAGAAAATCCACTGTAAAGCTCTTTTGAAGCATTGCATCGCCCTTATATTTTTCATTTTTAAGAATACTTCTAACTGTTGTTTCTTGCCATTTATCTTTTCGTGCTGGTGATGATATCTTGTGCTCTGTCAAATATTTTGCTATCCATGAAGTAGATTTACCTTCTAGAAATAATTTATATATTAATCTTACTGTTTTAGCTTCTGATTCTACTATTTTAGGTAGCCCATCTTCACCTTTTTCATATCCTAAGAATTGTTTATATGGCAAGCTTACTTTACCATCTGCAAATCTCTTACGCTGCCCCCATGTAACATTTTCTGAAATAGACCTAGATTCTTCTTGTGCCAAACTTGACATTATTGTAATTAATAATTCTCCTTTGCTATCTAAAGTATAAATATTCTCTTTTTCAAAATATACTTCTACACCTTTATCTTTTAACTTTCTGACAGTAGTAAGTGTATCAACAGTATTTCTTGCAAATCTTGATACTGATTTTGTTATTATTAAATCTATTTTTCCTTCTAAAGCATCTGTAATCATTCTATTAAATCCATCTCGCTTTTTAGTACTTGTAGCAGATATTCCTTCATCAGCATATACCTCTACAAACTCCCATTCAGCATTTGCTTTAATATATCTTGTATAATAATCTACTTGGGCTTCATAACTTGAAAGTTGCTCCTCATTTTCTGTAGATACTCTTGCATAAGCTGCTACTCTTTTTAATCTTGAATTACTTTCTATATTAGTTGGAATAAAAGCTTCAACTGCAGGTATTACAGTAACCTTTCTTTCTATTGCCATTTAAATCATCCCCTCCTCAATTACTTTGCCATCTTTTAAAATAAATTCTATTGTTTGATTTCCTGTAACTTTAATTCTTTTTATGTTTCTTATAAATATCTCTTCATCAAAATATTTTAATTCTAATGCTTCATTAATTAATTTTTTTAATTTTTCTTCATTTAAAGGTTTTGCTATGCATCTGCTATTCCCATATTTAAGATGATTTGCACATACCCAAGTACTTTTTCCTTCTCTATCTTTATGCCTATAATTCTTACCACATATTCCACACTCTATTTTTGATGTAAATAGATATCGATTACTTCCACACTTTCCTTGAAATTTAGTTCTATTAGCTTCCATTATTTTTTGAGCAATTTCAAATGTTTTTATATCAATAATTGCTGGATGTGTACCTTCTGCATAGTATTGTGTAAGAATCCCTTTATTCCTAACTAATTTCTTACTTAAATGATCCTTAACATATTTCTTCTGAAGTAAGGCATTTCCTGTATACTTTTCATTTTTTATAATATCTACAACTCTTTCTGAATTCCACATACCACCTCTTAATTTATTTACTTTCATTTTTCTAAGTTTATTACCAATTCGTGTACAACCTTCTCCATTTAAATAATCATCAAAAATCATTCTTACTATTTCCGCTTCTTTTTCATAAATTTCAATTTTTCCTTTATTAATTCTATACCCATAAAGAAATCTTAAATTTATAAGTTCTCCTTGCTCAAAGCCTTTTCTAATTCTCCATTTACAATTTTCACTTACTGATCTACTTTCTTCTTGAGCAAAAGAAGCGAGGATGGTAAGCATTAACTCACCATCCCCGCTGATACTATGAATATTCTCTTTTTCAAAATAAACATCTACATTTATATTTTTTAATTTCCTTACTACTTCTAGCATTGTTAATGTATTTCTTGCAAACCTAGAAATTGATTTTGTTATAATCATATCTATTTTTCCATCTGTACAATCTTGAATAAGTCTATTAAATTCTACTCTCCTATCTTTAGTTCCTGTAATAGCTTCATCAGCATAAATCCCTACGTAACTCCATTCATTCTTTTGTTGAATCATATTACTGTAATAACTTACCTGTGCTGAAAGTGAATGGAGCATTGCATCCTTTCCACTTGATACTCTTGCATAAGCTGCAACTCTCTTTTTTGTAGGAATTTTTACAGTTCCTGGTTGTATCACTTTTATAGTTCTTTCCATAAAAAATTGCTCCTTCCTGGTGTCAATGTTAGCTCTACATCTTGAATATATCAAGTTATAAAGCACCAACTACAGGTTCAAATTTTTTAATTAACATCTTATTTATTATTTTGAAATCTTTTTTATCTATTATATCTTTTGAAAGCACTACTTTTGTAATTGCTAAAGCCACTCTATAATTTTTTTCACGTTCAAACTGTTGCTCGTTCATCTCCTCTATCCCCTTTACCAAAACGATTATTAATATAACAATTATGACTGCAATATTTTCTATTTTTATTCCCATAACTTTCAAAGTGTTTTCCACATGTCTCACAAGTTAATTTATAATAAGCTTTTCTATCAATACAAAAATCATGCTCTTTCCACCATTGTCTTCTACATTTATCTGAACAAAACTTTTTTATTGCTCCTCTGCTACTTTTTGTTAATTCAGTTCCACACTGCTTGCACTTTTCATTTTTTTCTTCCTTCTCATTAACTTTTCTTCCTTTTACGCCTCCAAAATTATTACGTCTACAAAAGGATTTTATTGTATTCTCTGATATATCTAATACTGCTGATATTCTAGAATAGCTATATCCATTCTCTCTTAAAAGTTTTATTTTCTCTTTTTCATTATTAGTCATGTAAGCCCTCCTAGACTGGACCAATATAAAATTATGATTATATATCATTCTAAAATTTATATAAGTGAATCTGCCTCCAAACTTTACTCATTTATTCTCATAATTGTTACATCAAATCCAGCTGCTTTAAGTTTTTGAACTTGGTCTTCTGCATTTTTCTTATTAGAAAAAGAACCTGCCATAACTCTATATAATGTTTTATCATCACTAAAATTACTAACAGATTCTTCTTTATAAACTATTCCTAATTCAGTTAATATGGCTTTTGAAATAGCTTTAATTATTTCGTTTTTCTTACTATCAAACAAATTGTTATCTTCACTATTATCAATAAAACCGATCTCAATCAAAACTGCTGGTGCTTTTGTTTTTCTTAGAACATGATAATTAGCTTCCTTTATTCCTCTATCTGTAAATCCTAAAGATACTAGTGATTTTTGTACCACCTGGGCTAATCTTTTAGCTTTTACTCCTGCATTTAAACATGTGTAAACTTCAACACCTTCTGCTTTTTCAGGTTTATAAGCATTTCTATGAAATGATATAAAATAATCATAAGTGTTCTTATTTTCAAAAGCACTTCTATTATTAAGGCTTACCGTAGTATCTGAAGTTCTTGTCTCATCAACTGTAACGTCATGTCTTCTTATATCTAGCGCTACAGCTCTCCCTATACTTAATACATCATTACTTTCCTTTCTTCCATTGTAGCAAGCTCCTGGGTCTTCTCCACCATGCCCATAATCAAAACATAATCTATTCACCCACATTCTCCTCCTTATTTAACTGTGCTAAAATATTTTTCAGTTTTTTCGGTATTGGTAATCCTATCTTTGCTGAATTTTCTATAATGCTTATCCCCTCATTTGAAATGTAGAAAAAAATAACAGCAGTACGAATTGCACTACCATTCTTAATTAAATAAACATCTATTATATTTCCTATTCCTACAAAAGTAAAAATTAATACCTTTTTAAAAATACCTCTAAACCCCACTTCACTAGATAGCTTTCTTTCCAGCACAGCTACCATTAAGCCTGTTAAATAATCAATTACAACAAAGGTAATCAGTGCATACATAAATCCATCACATCCTCCTAAAAGCCATCCAAAATATCCCCCAACGGTAGTAAATATTAGTTGAAATGTATTAATAATATTTTTCATTTTCCTCTCCTCCATAGTTATTCAATATTAATGCTTTGGCATCCTTAATGCTTCAACATACTCACATGTAAAATCATATTGTATTTTCATAGTATTAGTAGGTACTTTTGTCACTGTTTCTGGTAAAAGCGTATGTGCTGAAGCTGGTATTATATATTCTTGCTTTAATTCCCCATAGGAATTACTAGTGTATGTGAATATTGTTGATGTGCTATTATCCCATGCTATACTTTTATAATCTTTTAAGTTTGAATTTAAATTACCATATACACTTAAATCATCATTTAGCTGCATACTTAAACTATTATTTATAACTACTATAAATTTATTATTAGTTATCTTTGTTATAGGAAAACTATAAATATATTCTTGATATATATCTGATTTTTCTCTAAATGTTCCATCTTTATCGTATTTAGCTATGCACCCTTTTGCTAAGTTCCCTGAAGCTTCCTTATACCCACCATAAGATATATAAATACTTGCTTCATCTACTGCTATATCAAAAAACTGTAACGAACGTGGTATATCATTGGTTATCACACTACTTTTTAAATAGGTATTTAAAACATTAAAATCTCTATCAAACTTTTTAAATGCCCCAGTACTTAATAAACTCCAAATGTTCACTCCATCATATGTTATAGCTATTGATGTATCTGATAGGGTTATATTACTCTTCTTCTCATAAGTTATCTTGTCATATACATATATAGTTGTTGAGCTAACCTTCAGTACATAAAGATTGGTTTCATCTGTACATATATTATAATTAGGTAAAGAAGTACCATAAGTACCTTTTTCTAAAGTCTGTTTAGTATACGTGTAATTCAATTTTGGATTTGTAGGTGTATTAACTGGAACTCCTCCTGACCAATATATACTTCTAAATGTTCCGTTTGATGCATTTGTTGGAAAGTCTATAACATAGTGCATAGTATCTATTGTTCTTATAGTTTCTGATTGATTTACGGTTCCTCGTAAATTATCACTTCCACTATAAGGAGTAAGACAATCCGCATGTCCTACAAGGCTTCCCCATGAAAAATAATCATATTGATCTTCTGTGATATCTCCTGTTGTAAGTGCTATCATTCTAAAAGGTAATGATGTATATATGCTATATAAAGTATTATTTAATTTATTATCAAGGATTGGATAATAAAAACCTTCAACATAAGCTATATTACCAAAAACCGCTGATATTCTATTTTCACTTTTAGCTTCATATGTTTGCTTTCCCGTTAATGAATCAAATAATTTTATTGTCGCTGTTCCGGTATAAGGTAAAATTGCTTTCTTTTTTAATATTTCAGTATTTGTCCCATTTATAAAATCTCTACTATATGCTAAACTCTCTCTGCAATTCATTTCTGTGCCCCCTCTTATATTTACTTCATAGATATATTTACTTTTGTTAATATTTCCTTTTCTCCAATTATTTCTGTTGTATCGAAACCTATGCTGCTAGTAAATAACTTTGTACTTGTCTCTTGTAAGTTTATACCTCTAAAATAATGATTAACTTTATTAATATATAGCTTATTAATATCCAGAATTTCTAACTTTTCAAAACACTCTGCATGAGCTGGCTCTGCACTTAATCCACCTTGAAGATTTCTTCCATCTATCATACATTGCATATTATATATAGGTATTGTTACTGTTCCTGTATCTGTCTTTAAATATATTCCTATATAGTGTGCTCCTGAGATTACTTGCGGTATTCCTAAAGGTATTCCTATAACATTATCTCCTTGCTTGAGTTTTTGTTTGGGCTTAAATAGTATTTCAACATTATCTAACTCTATCTTAATTGTCAAAGTACATTCACTACTTGCGTTACAGCTTATTGCTAAATTTAAAGATAAATTAGTATTTGCTACTGCACTTACTCCTAAATACATAGGTTGAATTTCTGTATTACTTATACTTAGAGCTACAGGATTTGCATAATACATCATAGAAGTTAATACCTTAGCAACTTGATTTCCTAATTCATCAGTAGCTGTTTTTATTATTGATGCCGGATCTATTGATTTCAAAAAATTTCCTAGTGGCTGTCCTAATTCTACTTTTGTATTTATACCTGTAAGTAAATCTCTTTTCACTTTTATAACTTTGACTTTAACATCAATACTAAACTCCCTATGTCTAACAGTAACAATATCACCTATATTTACTTTCTCTAAATCTTTAAATTTTGAATACTCACTACTTTTACTTAATTCAATAAAATCAACTTGTATGTTAATTGAACTTAATCCTATTGTTTCAGCTAACTCTGTTGCCATTTTTCTTAATGTAACTTCATCTGCTGCTTCCTTTAATTCAACCTTTTTTATTATAGGAAATGGTGGATATAAATCACTATCCCAATTTAGTACACTAATATACTTTTCAGTAAGCTTTATTCCATTAGCTCCTTTAGGATATAATTTTGTAACCACATTAGTAGTATCTATAGTTATTTTTAACCCATTAATATTCTTACCATATTTGATAAGTACACCGTTATCTTTTCCCCTCTGCTTTAGTATTTTTATATCATAATTATCTCTAATTAATTCACCTTGTCCCCATCTATCTATTATCTTAAACATAGCTTCAGCAGGACTCATCTCTACCATATATAAAGTATTGGCAGTAATAATATCACTATCAACGGTATATATTGTATATAAATCGCTTATCATAGCTTTTTGCATTGATGTTTTTACTGAAGCATTTGTTGGTCTTTCATCCTCAATAAAATAGTTAGCTAAATCGTAGTATATATGATTTGCATATACCTTTATTCTTTTATCTATATCTTGTACCTTTTCAACTTTATAAATTCTAAATAATTGTTCATCAGCTTTTATTATGTTGAACTCTTTAAAGTATATTGATTTCTTTGAATTTGCCGGATATTCAATTTCTAAATAATATTGACCATTTAACTCTTCTGTAACTTCAGCTACAATTAATTCATTTAAAACTCCAAGTCCATTATTATCAAAATTACCTTTAATGGTTTTCTTATCATATATGCATATCAATTATAGCCACCTCCAATTTGGAATTACTTCCACCTTGGAAACTACTCCTGTCCAAAATATATTATTTTCACCTACTTCTAAAATAGGAAATTCACCACTCATCTTATTATTCAAATTATCTAAAGCTTCGTTATAACAGTTTTGCTGAACTGTATCTAAAATAATATGATCTATAACTTTTTTTAGTTTTATAATTTCTGAATTAATAGTAAAACTAATATCTCCACTTCCAAATATCCTAATTATAGGTTCTGAATATATACTTCCTGGATTTGTTATACTTTCTTGTCCTGTCATTTCAATAATGTTACTTTCAACTTCATACTTAAAAGGCCTGCAATTAAAAACTATAACAAATTGTGAAATATACTTTAAAACTTGTGTAAAATCTATTACATTAACTACTTGTGCAATATATTTTTTATTATTTTGATTACTAAAAATTAAATCACTTTCGCCATATGATAATAACCATTTTTTTATTTCATCTATTTTATCTGGCAATATTGAATCTTTAATTGAACACTCAACTCTAATAGTAATATCTTCATACGTATTTTCATCAAATCTAAAACTTGAACTCTTACCTGGAATAACAACGTTTGTTATTCTTCTTTCTGGTGATGGTATAGATGGTCTTTTAGAAATATATATCCCATAATCTGAAAAGCTATTTTTACCTCTAAAATTAAAACTAAACACCTACACTTCACCTCTTCCCATAGTAATTCGCTGCCTATAAAATTCTAATTCATAAGCAAGCTGCTCTATATCTTTTTCTGTATTATTAATAAAATTTTCTATTTTAATTACAAATCCATTTGTACTATTAGATTCTTTACTTTGTCTTGAATTACTAATATTCTTTGCTGATGTATTTTCTAACCTGGTACTTACATTCATATCTAAAGATAATTTGTTTATAGAATCAGTAACTACGCTTTTACTTTTATTTATCCCATCTGCAAGTCCTGACATAAAATCTGGCATCCAACTTTCATAATCAGTAAGTGGCCCTACATCTGGAACTGAAAAATGCAGATAACTTCTTATTGTATCTGCAACATCACTTACTGCATCTTTTACTTTTCCAATAGATGATTTAATTCCTCTAACTATACCATCAATAAAATCCGCACCATATTCCCACGCCTTACTTGGTAGACTCGCTAGAAACTTTAAAGCGTTGTTAATTCCTGTTTCTATAGTAGTCTTAACATTTCCTATTGTACTTGATATTCCATCTTTCATTTTTATAAACATGCTTGATCCATAATTATATAGTTTAGCTGGCAGCTCTGAAAACCAAGTTAATATAGCATTCCATATATTGATCACACTTTCTTTTATATTATTACAAAGGTTTACTACTATTTCCTTTAGCTTAGTCCAAGCGTTTACTGCTACATTTTTTATAGCTTCAAAAATATTTGTTAATGAAGATTTTATATTATTCCATATATTTTCTATATCAGTTTTTAATTTTGTAAAATTTCCTGTAACTATGTCAATAACTATAAGTACAGCACCTAAAACAATATTCTTTATAATATCCCATGCATTTTGAAAGATTGTTTTATAAAATTCTAAAGCTGGCTCTAAAAAGTTTTTTATATTTTCTAATCCTGAATTTATTGTATTCTTCAAGTTCTCCCATGCATTCACTGTGGCTGATTTAACATTTTCCCATGCTATAGAAATAGATTCTTTTATATTATTAAAAGTTGAAACTATATTATTCCATAATTCTTGTGCCTTGACTTTTATCGTATCCCAATTACTATACAGAGCTATTCCTATAGCAATTAATCCAGTAATTACAGCAATGGCAATTCCAACTGGTCCAGTCAATACTGCCATTGCACCTCCTGCTGCTCCAATAGCTGAACTTATGCTTCCAAATACACTTATTATAGAACCACCAACAGTTATTATATTACCCACCAAAGAAAGTACTGGTCCTACTGCAGCAACTAATGCTGCAATTACAATTATTATTTTCTGTACACTAGGATCTAAATTTCCAAAAGCTTGTATCCATTCATTTATCTTAGTAATTATTGGTGTAATAACTGGTAGTAAATTTTGCCCCATTGTCGCACCCAATTCTTTTAAACTTTCTTGGAATACTCTCATTTGATTAGCAGCTCCAGCACCTGTGCGTTCAAAATCTCCATGAGCATTCTTTGTCTTTTCTAAAACATAGTTATATCTTAATTGCACCTTTTCTGATTCTGTCATGCTTTGAGTTTTCTTATCAATACCTTTACTATATGCATATTGTTGTAGGTTTGTATCGGTCATAACTATGCCTAGCATTTTTAAACTTTCAGTTTCTCCTGTAAATATTCCATTAAGTGCTTGTTCTGCTTGCTTTATATCAATATTTTTAAAACTTGATAAATCTCCTGCTAAACCAACTAAAGACATTGACATTTTTGCTGCTTCATCTTGAGTCAACCCCATGCTTGTTGCCATGTCTCCATAAAGCGCTGCCATATCAAGTGCTGTTCCTTTGGCAATTCCATAACTCTTAAGTGTTGTACTAGACCAATCTTTCACTTTATTATTTACATTACCAAATGCAACTTCAACTTTATTTAAACTTTCATTCATATCTGATGCTAATTTTATACTCGCTGTACCTGCTGCAGCTAATGGAGCCGTTACTCCTAGTGTAAGTTTATTGCCTACACTTGATAAACCTTCTCCAACAGTTTTCATTTTATTTCCTACACCTTCAAGGTTTTTGCTTAATGAATTCCATTTACTACTTTGAATATCTATTTCTTTATTGGTTTTTGAAAGTTCATTTTCCATCTGTGAGAGAGTCTGTTTTGCTTTGTTCAGTTTTATTTCAAGCGCCTGAGTTGCTTCACTATCTTTACCCTTTACTTGTGCACTTTTATTATAAGCCTGCTCTAATGCACTTACTTTTTGCTTTTGAAGTTCCATTTGTTTAGCAAGACTCTCTGATTTTAGCTTTAACCCATCAAGACCTTTTGCATTTTCTCCAAGTGCTGAAGTATTAGCTTTAAATTCACTATCTAAAACTCTTAAATTTCTATTTATACTGCTTATTCCATTTTGAAATCCACTTGAATCAAATCCTATTTTGACTGCTAAACTTCCCAGTTCTTCTGCCATACTCTCTCACCACCTTTTATAGTATATTTAAAACTGTCTCTAGGTTTTTCTTATATTCTTTTATTGATCTGTAAATTAAAATATCAAAATAGAAGAATATATCCATTTCATCAACATCATTTAATGTCCACCCTTGTTCTAAAAGATTTGAATAAATTTCTTTAATAAAGTTAAGCGGAGATAGCTTTTCTTCTGCTTCTCCGCTTAATTGTTTGGGAACTCATTTAATTTATCACTCATTGTTCCTACTATTCCATTTATACTATTATTTAAAGTTTCAATAAGTTGGTCTGCATCAAGTTCATCATAGAATTCATCCCTAGTAAACTGATTACCATATAAACTAACAACGAAATCAATTAATTCATCTAGATCTTGTGTCTTTAAATTGTTGAAATCTATTTTCTCATTTACTTCAACTGCTTTTCTAAGCATTCTTGTTTTTACTTTTGGCATTACATAAGTTTTATAATTTAAAACTATATCCATTAAATTACCCCTCCTGACTTTCTTGAACTACTGCTTTTTCATATACTTTGGTAAACCAAGTAGATCCACCTTTAAAACCACTATCTTCATCAGCAGTATATTTCCACCTTCCATCTACTCTTGTTAAAAAGGTTCCTTTAAGTTTTGGTGTTTGGAATTTTGTTTTATCTTCCTGAGTTGAATGTTCTTCTTCTGGCTCACTAAATTTTCCTTTAAGAAGCCATGCATATCTGTATTTACCATTTGCTTTCTTTACTTTAAATCCAAGTGCTACATAGGGTGCTATATCATTGGCTTCATAACACATAACCTTAGTTTCTGCATCTAAATCATGCCCTAAAAGTGCTGATTGAATCTCTAGTGGCAAATCCTGAGTTTCTATTTCTACTTCAACTTCACCTAAGCTTGATACTGTTTCTACAGCTCTATTATCAGCATATAAAGTATCTGAATTACTCTTTGGATTGATTTTTACATTTATAGCTGGTGAAATACATGTTGGTATTTCATAATCTGGTGTGGTTTCCTCGTTTAATATTGCATATACTAAATTTTCTACTCCTACTGAAGCACTATTAACAACTCCTGACATATACTAATTCCTCCCCTCTATATTCATATGAAATCGCATTACTTTATGATAAATTTTAGTATCTTCTTCAAATAAATCAGCCGCAGAAGTTCGTATAAACCCTGCGGCTTTCATATTATTTTCAATATCCTTTACTATTTGTGTATAATCTTTTTTGCTCCATAAATCCACTTGAATATAATATCCTGTTACTTTTTCTTCATTATCAGCATACTGCTCACCTTGCTCTAAATAATTAAAGAAAGTTATATATGTGTTTTCTTTGCCACTATATTTTTGAAATGAAATGGGAATTTTTAAAGGATTTAATGTATTAATAATTAAATTATTTATCACTTCAAGCCCTCCTTTAAAGTTTCAGCTATGGTTTTCTGTATATTATCCTTATTTTTCTCATAAGCTGGCTGCATAAAGGGTTTTGCTGACATTTTGGAAGTCCCAAATTCTAAAAACTTACCATAGTATATTTTTGAATTATCACTTTTATCTACTCCAACAAGAACATACTTCACACCTTCTTTATTTTTGATATTACTTATCTTAAGTCCTTTTCTAAGATTACCACTTCTATCATTAAAGGAATTACTTGATTTTGCATCATCTAAAACTGGCTGTGCTGCATTCTTTAAAGCTTTATTTTCTAATCTACTTATATTATTCCCAATTTGCTGAAGCTTGTTTAATATTTCATCAACACCTTCAAGTTCAATATCAGCCACTATCTTCTACCTCCAATGCTTTTATTTCAATATATTTGTTTTCATATTTTAAGTTATCAATTGCTGTTATATCATATAAAGTTTGATTAAATAAAATTCTCATAGATTCATCTATATCATTAATATATCTAATCATAAACTTTACTGTTTTTTCAGCATGAATTGCTGCTGCTTGATAATATTCTCTCCCAGATAAATTAGAAGCTGATGCCCACACTGTTTTGTATTCTTCCCATATTTCTTCTTCAAATCCATTTTTATTATTTGCTGTTACTAATATTTGAAATGTTATTCTATGTTTTAAATCTCCAATCATCATATTATCACCAGCTATCTTTTCTATAAGAAAACAAAAGTCTTGTCATAGTTTCAATAACATTTTTCACATCAAAGTTTTCTCTTTGCTCATACATATTAACAACTGCATATAAAACAGATTGCTTTATACATTCTGGTATATTTTCAAATTCAGTTAATTCATATCTAATAATTCCTTGGCATATATCTTCTGCTACTATTATAAACTTAGTGATGAGTGTATCTTCTTCACCACTATCAACTCTTAAAAATAACTTTGCTTCTTCAAGCGAAATAACCATACACTCACCTCTCAACTTTATGCTAATTTCATCTGTAATACTTTTACAGCTTCACCCAATACTAACTTACCATCAACTCTTTGAGTTGCTTTAAAGCCAATTTGACCTGTTGCTGCATATAATTCATTTAACCTTTGAAATGCTCTTCCTTGTCTATCTGCAACCCAATAATAACTAAAATCACCAAAAGCTATTGCTTTATTTCCTGCCCCTAAAGTAGGTACATATGATGAAGTTTTTACTGGCCTATTTAATATAGTATCTGGTGTACCTGCTGTTAATGATGGTTGCCAAATATATTGTCCATTTCCGTCTTTAAGTTTTCTTATTGCTTTTACAGTTGCATCATTCATTGTAAAAACTGCATTTTTTCTATATTGCGAGCTAAGTGAATAAAATAAATCCATAATCTCATCAAGTGTTATTGCTGTTGCACTTGTAGCTGTAACTCCAACTAAACCTCCGCCAATTTCATTAAATATTCCTGTTGGCTTTCCAGCACCATCTCCAATAAAGAAAGCTTCTTCTTCCTTAGCTCCAATTCTTCTTGCAAATTCTTTAGCAATATAGCTTTCTAAATTAAAAACACTATCATTAAGTAATTCTTCCGAAACCTTAATCATAGTGGCTAATTTATATGCTCCTATTGAAACTTGACCGAATGAATCATCACTTTCTGGAATTGCTCCTTCTTCATCTACCCAAGATGCTGTCCCTTTAGTTGCAACAACTGGGATCTTCTTATCCCCTGAAGATGTAGTAACTACATTTGCAAGCTGCCTAAATATATTTTGCTCTTCTAAACTTTCAATTAATGTTTTTTCAAATTCATCTGGTGCTAAATATCCTCCTTCGCTATCTGTTCCAACTTGTAATGCATTTTGTATATTTGCATGATTCTTATTTCTCATTGAATTCCAAAATGCTTCTTTGTATTCTTTTGTTGCCCTTCCTATTTTTTCTTCTCCAAAATTGGCATTAGGAATATTGGTTATAGGGGTTGATATTGGTTTTGAAAGTTCTAAATCTATTACTGCTTGATGCTCAAGTCTCTCAATTTCTTTTCCTAAATCTACAACTTCACCTTCCATTTTTTCATAAGTAGTTGTATCTTCAGCTGATAATAAGCCTCTTTCATTTCTTCTGCTATCTAAAAATGATTTTGTACTATCCCATAACTTTGCCCTTTTTTGTCTAAGTTCTAATATTTTACTCATTTACATTCCTCCAATTTATCATTTTATAAGATTTAATCTTTGTAATAATTGCTCATATGATATTCCTTTTTCTTCTTTATCCTGTCTTGCTTTTGGTATTTTTTTAATTAATGCATTAGTTACTGTAACTTTATCAAAAATAAAACCATCATTAATTTCGTCTTGCTTATCATCATATAAAACTTTATCTGCAAATCCTAATTCTACAGCTTTATTAGCACTAAACCATGTTTCTGAATCCATCATTTTTGATATTTTATTTCTAGCAAGTCCTGTCTTTTTTTCATAAGCATTTATTATGCTTTCCTTAACTTCTGATAACATATCAATACCACTTTGAAAATCAGATGCTTCACCAAATATAACTGTAGCTGGATTATGAATCATCATCATCGCAACTGGTGACATTAATATTTCTGAACCTGCCATAGCAATCACTGAAGCTGCACTAGCTGCTATCCCATCAATCTTTACTGTTACTTTTCCGTTATATTCTTTTAACATATTGTATATTTGGCTTGCTGCAAAAACATCACCGCCTGGAGAATTAATCCATACAATTACATCTCCATCTGAAGATGTAAGTTCGGATTTAAACTGCTTTGGTGTAATATCATCATCAAACCAGCTATCTTGTGCAATATATCCATCAAAATAAAGTGTTCTGCTTTCTTCATTCTTCACCCAGTTCCAAAACTTTTTACTCATTACTATTCTCCAATCTACTATTATTTTTATTTGCAAATGCTCCCGCATCTTGAAGCTTAGTCATATTTCCATTCACTAAATATAAATCGCCCCCAAGTTCTTCTGATATTTTATTGAGATTTTCAAGTTCTCTAATATCATTACTAGATAGCCATCCATTTTGTCTTCCTGTAGCATAACCATTCATCCTGCTTTGATAATCACCTCTGAGTAACCCATCTACATTAAACTTTATAAAATAGTCTTTCTTTTCACTTGGTAACAATAAAGCTTTTTTCATGGCTTGCTCCCATCTAATTACCCAAGGATCTAAAGTGTATTTAACAAATTCAAGACTTTGCTGCTCTATATTAGAAAAACTTGATTTTTCTAAATCTCCAACCATATGTGGAGGTATACGAAAAAGACGAGCAATTTCATTAATCTGAAATTTTCTCGTCTCTAAAAACTGTGCTTGTTCTGGCGGTATTCCTATACTTTGAAATTTCATACCTTCTTCAAGAACTGCAACTTTATGGGCATTTCCTGTGCCTTGATATACTGAATTCCAACTTTCTCTAACTCTTGCAGGATCTTTAACTACTCCTGGATGTTCTAATACACCACCTGGATTTGCCCCATTCGCAAAGAAACTAGCACCATATTCTTCACAAGCAATAGACATACCAACAGCATTTTTAGCCATTGCTATTGGTGAATATCCAACTAAACCATCAAATCCTAACCCTGGAATGTGAAGTACCTCATGATTTTGTAAATATACATCACCATAACCAGATATATTAGTATTTTCGTCTGTATATCTTGAATAAATATAATATATTTCTCCATTGCTTGCTCTATTAACAGTCATTTTATTTGGCAATAATGGATATAAACCTATAACATTTCCTCTTCCATCTCTAATAATCTGTGCATATGCATTTCCCCATAATAAAAGATGACTCATAAGTGTTTCTCTAAACACAAATGAAGTCATCTCTAAATTTGGTTCATCTGCAAGAAGATGATATATTGGATGCTCTATAGCTTTTTCTTTACCATTTTCAGTGTGTTTATAAGTGTGTAGCGGAAGTGAAGCTATAGTTTCTGCAAGTATTCTAACACATGCATAAACTGCAGTAGTTTGCATTGCTGTTCTTTCATTTACTGTCTTTCCGCTTGTTGTATTTCCAAAAAAGAAACTATATGTGCTTCCCCATAAACCATTTTTAGGACTTGCTCGAGATTGTTTTATTTTTGATATTATAGGTATTTTCATTTTGGCTACCTCCTAAAACAAACATAAAAGAAAGCATCTTAGTTGTAAGATGCTATAATATCGTAAGTAATTTTTATTTCATAAAATATACAATTTATAAATTATTATCCATAATAACTTTTGTACTTTTTATCCTTAGAAAAATATTTATTTATTAAAAATTCGTATAATCTTTCAACTGGAGGTTGAATATCATAATCATAATCATCACTTGATAGTTGAATTATTGGTATTCCAGAATCAGTAACCCCCTCAAAATCCAGTGTCCATCCATCCAAATATGGATGTAACTCTTGTTGTCTCGATTTATATCTATATTCTTCAAAATTCTTTGCTATAATATACTGTTTCATAGATTCTATATCGTCATTTGTCAATTGTATTGTAATATAATCCAAATCTCTTCCTATAGCACTTTGAAATGTATAAGATAACTCTTTCATATTCAAATTGCAACGAATCAGAAAGTTCAATCCCCCACTCGCTTTTATTCCAAATCTCGTATAATATTCTTCATCCATAATTGTCCTCCTACAAAAATACAAATCTAATAAACACCTTATAACACTTGCTTAGATTCATCCTTTAACTCCCTACAAGATATCATTAATCTAAGCTTTTCGCATGCTACATTTTATATAAATACAATATACCTCTAATCCGCCTTTATAATATCTTATTTCTAGTGTAATTCTTATTCATCCTCATCTACAAATTCAAATACTTCTTCAACAGACTTACCAAATACTTTTGCAATATCCATAGCTAATTTTAAAGATGGGTTATATCGTTCATTTTCTAAATGAACGATTGTTTCTCTTCTTACTCCTACCAATTTTGCTAATTCATCTTGTTTTATATTCAACTGTCTACGCAGCTCATGAATTTTTGTCCTTAGTATTGCCATACTCAATCACCAACCTTTTCATAATATATAAATAATATATACTTTAAAAGATAAGCTACACCAGCCAATAAGAGCATCACTGCTTTAAAATCAATTAACATATTATTACTAATTGTAGATATTAATATACAAGTTGTCATACCTAAAACTAGAATTTCCAATACAATAGATCTTGCCTTTTCCATATTATGCTGTGATAATTCATCTTCACTTTCAGTTTTTACAAAATACGGAACAAAAGTAATGCATAAACTAATCAAAAAAACAACAGATAATATTAATTCCACTGTTCTATTTACTTTGATAAGTTGCATTATACCCGATGCAATCCAAACTACACCAATAACTCCATTTAATAATAATTGTTTTATTCTTAGACTCATTGTTTTATTCATAATATCGCTCCTTGTTATATATTTATAACTTTTGTTATAATTATATAACTCATTGCTAATTTTTACAAGTGAAATGTTATAAATATTTCACATCACACTGTACACCTATAGTATAAGTAGTCCCCTTTCATTATAAACACTTCCACAATCTCCTTGATTTCTAATTGCCCTATCCAAAGCCATTATCAAAGCAACAGCTCCATCAATCTTCTCGGTACTTTTTTCCTTATCAGGTTTAATATTTCCTGCTGGATCTGTCTTAACATAAATATTATCCATCATCCATCTAAGTACAGGATTACCTCCATGTAATATTTTCTTTTCAAGTGTAATTTTCATTAATTCTTTAGATGGAGGAGACATATCTTTATACCCTTGCCCAAATGGAACTACTGTAAAACCCATACCATCAAGATTTTGTACCATTTGTACTGCTCCCCATCTATCAAAAGCTATTTCTTTTATATTATATTTAGTTCCTAACTCTTCAATAAAAGTTTCAATAAATCCATAGTGGACAACATTTCCTTCAGTTGTTTTTATAAATCCTTGCTTCTCCCAAACATCATACGGAACGTGATCCCTTCTTACTCTAAGTTTTAAGTTATCTTCTGGTATCCAAAAGTAAGGAATTACTATATATTTTTCATCTGAATTTCTTGGTGGAAATATTAAAACAAAGGCAGTAATATCTGTTGTACTTGAAAGATCAAGTCCTCCATAACATTCTCTGCCTCTTAAAGAATCTATATCTATATTAAAATTACATTCATCCCATATATGCATTGGCATCCATCTAGTTGATTGTTTTACCCATTGGTTTAATCTAAGCTGCCTAAATATATTTTCTTCTGCTGGATTTTCTTTTGCACTATTATAAGCATTTCTAACTTTTTCAATATCTATTGTGTCTCCAAGAGATGGATTAGCTTTATACCAATTTTCTTCTAAACTCCAATCGTCATCATCATTTATTCCATAAATAACTGGATAAAAAGTTGGATCTATTTTTCTACCTTCAATAATATCCAAAGCCTTTTGATGTTGTTCAAAGCATATTGAGTTTCTATCTGTACCCGCCGTAGTTATTAAAAAGAATAATGGCTGTAACCTTGCATCTCCTGAACCTTTGGTCATAACATCAAATAGATCTCTGTTTGGCTGTGCATGAAGTTCATCAAAAACAACTGCATGAACATTAAGTCCATGTTTTGTATAAGCTTCAGCAGATAATACTTGATAAAAACTATTAGTAGGTTTATATACTAATCTTTTCATTGACATTACAGGTTTAATTCTTTTCTTCAAAGCTGGACATTGCTCAACCATTTCTACAGCAACATCAAAAACTATTGAAGCTTGCTGTCTATCTGAAGCACATCCATAAACTTCAGCTCCCCATTCATTATCACCACAAGTCATAAGAAGTGCTATAGCTGCTGCAAGCTCTGACTTTCCATTTTTCTTTGGTATCTCAACATATGCAGTATTGTATTGCCTATAACCATTTTCTTTAACTGTTCCATATATATCTTTAATTATTTTGTCCTGCCATGGTAGTAAATCAAAAGGAACTCCTCTCCACTGGCCCTTAGTGTGTTTTAAACAATTAATAAAGCTTACTGCTCTATTTGCTTTCCCTTCATCAAACATATTTAAACCTACCCCCTAAGCATCATTTCCATAGGATCTTCACCTTCATCTGCATTCTTATCTGCAACAATTCTGCTTCTTGAAGATGGTGTAAGTCCAAACTGTTCACAAAACTTAATCATTATCTTTAAATAAGTTTGAGCAATTGAAACCTGTGGCACCTGTTGCCAATACCCACTAGGTGTTTTTACTATTGTTCCATGCTTTGATATAAATTCTTCTGCTTCTTTCCATCTTGAATACGCTTCACAATATCCAGCAAATGCAGCCATATCAACTTGTGTTAAAACTCCAAGTTCCTCAAGCTGTTTAGCCAGACGCCTCCATTCCTTTTTTGCCTCTGCATCAAGCCACGTTGGGCATTTAGGCGCTTTATTTCTTGGCTTAGGTTCAACTACATTAAGCTGTCTCTTTCCTGGATTTCCTTCCAATACCTTTAATGCTGTAGGTTTTGGTTTTCTCCCTCTCTGTGCCATAGGTTCCACCTCCTATCTTTAAAATTTACTATAAGAAAAGAGCCTATATTTATTTATAGACCCTCTATCTAAATCTAAATTATTTTGTTTTTGATAAACATTCTGAATAAGCTATCTGTAATGGTTCTAAATCAATTTGATTATCTTCATATCCTTTTACTATAACATTAAAATAATATTCTGTTGGTATTGCAGCCATATCTTTATATCTATCCGCCATTATATAAGCCATAGCTTTTATCGATTGTTCATCTACCATAACTTCAACTTCTCTTTTAATATACAAACTCGGATATCCCTCATAAACATCAAGTGCATTTTCACATTCATCAGTTATATTCCATAAAACAATTGGTACATTTCCCTCTTCACACTCTTCTATATTTGCAACACCTTTATAAACTCCTCTAAATGTTAACTTGTAGTTTTCAAGTTTTCCTTTTCCTATAACTTTTGCATTTGGGCATCGATGACTCATTTGCTCTAAATTCATATTTGAACCATAAGCACAATATATTTTTTCTTTCATAAAATAATTCACAGCTCCTTATTTTTTCTAAAGTTTTCCACAAGAGACTTTTATCTCTTGTGGATATTTTTTAAGCTACACTGGGATTCCTCCATGCTGAGTTTCCATCTAATGATTTCATAAGATGCATTCTACAATTTTTAAATTCATCCCCTATAAGCCCTAGTCTTAAAAGCCAACATCTAAAAGTATACTTCTCATTATTGGTATAAGTTCTTCTTGGGCTTGCACTCTTTTGATTTAATGCTTGGTGGCTTATTGCCAGGCATAAAACAATGTAACTTCTTATTTTTCCTGCGTGCAATGTTCCATTAAAAAGCCTAAATTCAATAGTTCCTTTTGTGAATGTGCTATGTAAGTTAAGTCCATGATATCTGCTTGTATGGTAATGCCTATCTCTATTTTCTACTCCATAACCGCTGTACCAAATATCTTCAAGCTGCTCTAATGTTTTGGGCTTCTTCTTATTTATTGTTTCTATTAAATTCTCATTTACTTTTTTGCACCATCTTACCCTTTGGGGATCTATTTCTAGACTTTTATAAATCAAATCTTCCTTTGCTGCCATTAGATTAACCAAGTTTTTCAAAGTGTTTGGTGTATGGTTCTTTGCTCCTATATGAACGTGTATTCCACATTGAAACTCGCTATCACTTACAGCTCCTGCTTTTCTAAGTTTTCTTATTAATTCTTGTAAAGTTTCAATATCTTCATAATTTAAAATTGGTGTTACTAGCTCAACACTGTAATCTTTGCTTGTTATTGTTTTAAGTTTTCCATCTACATTTTTCATCGTCTTTATGCTTGCGTCATTCATGATCTTCCAGACTCTTTCGTCTGGTGTTATTATTCTGTAGGTATCATATCCATCGTATTCTCTTGCAACTCTTCCTTCTAAAAAGTTTGCTGTAACCTCTGCTGCTTTTTCTTTTGTTATTCCTGTCATTTCAATTTCTACACCTATTGTTTGGTTTTTCATTTTCCTTACCTCCTAAATGGTATTTTATACCCTTTTGTTAGTGTACATATTAGCTCTAACAGGTGCACTTATCCAGTTATATTTAAAGAAAAAACACAGGTTTTTAACGACAATTAATGCATATTTATTTGTAATAGAAAAGGTACTATTTAAAGCGCCTCTTCTACAGATCTAACTATATCTTTATATTTTATTTTTTCTCCATCTCTTAATAAATACACAGCATTATCATTACCAACTTGTTCAATATATCTATTAACAATAACATCCGCATACTTTTCATCTAGTTCAATCGCATAGCAAATTCTATCTGTTTGCTCACATGCAATAAGAGTTGAACCACTTCCGCCAAAAGGATCAAGTACAATAGAATTAGTTAGACTTGAATTTGCAATTGGATATGCAACTAATGCTATTGGTTTCATTGTCGGGTGGTATTTAGATTTTGTAGGCTTATCAAAATTCCAAGTTGTTCTTTGTTTTCTATCCGCGTAAAATTTATGGCCTGCTGTAGGTTTCCACCCCACAAGTACTGGCTCATGATTATATTGATAATCACATCTTCCAAGTACAGGTGAATTCTTTATCCATATGCATGTTTGATGGCAAAAGAATCCTGCTTCTTTAAAGGCAACTCTAAAATTAACAGTTTCTTTATCAGCATGAAATACATAAATAGAACCACCATCTGCAAGACTTTCATACATTCCTTTATAAGCTGATAACAAAAATTCATGAAATTTTTTATCATCCATATTATCATTTTGTATAGTTCCTGCTGTACCTTCATAATCAACATTGTAGGGTGGATCTGTTACTATAAGATTTGCTTTCTTAGCATCCATTAATTTTTCATAAGTCTCAAGCTTTGTGCTATCACCACAAATTAATCTGTGCCTTCCAAGTATCCATATATCATTTTGTTGTGATATTGGATTTTCTGGTGGAGCTTCATCAAAGTTATCTTCTTTTATACCTTTAGGATGCAGCTCATTAAATAATGCATCAATCTCTGGTGGCTCAAATCCTGTAAATGATGTATCATAATCTAAATCTTGAAGGTCCTTAATCAAATCGGCAAGTAATTCTTTATTCCATTCACCTGTAATTTTATTAAGAGCTATATTTAAAGCTTTTTCTTTTGTTTTATCAACATCAATAACTACACAATCTATATCTTCATAGCCTAAAGTTTTTAAAACTGATATTCTTTGATGCCCTCCAATTACAGTTAAATCTTTATTTACTATAACAGGATCCACATATCCAAATTCATTTATGCTATTTTTTATTTTTTCAAATTCACTATTGCCAGGCTTTAATTTTTTTCTTGGATTATACTCCGCTGGTATTAACGCATCTATTTTTAACTTTTTAAACTCCATCTTCTTCCCTCCAGAATCTATCTTTTATATAACAATTGTGGCTACAATATTTACGTTTCTTGTTTCCATAAGCAGTAAACTTTTTACCACAGTAAGGACATGTAAATTTATAAATAGCAGCTTCACTTTTATTTCTTTCATCTTGATTTTCATTCCACCATTTTCTCCTGCAGGCATCACTGCAAAATCTTCTTATCCTACCTTTTCCTTTTTGTTTTATAGGCTTTTCACAACAAGCACATAATAAATTTCTTTTTTTCTTTTCTTCAAAGTTAAGAGCAACAACACATGAACTTCCATCAAGATTATTACGCTTGCAAAATCCTCTAACGCTATCTCTTGATAATTCTAAAAGATTTGCAATTCCTTTATATCCCATACCTTTTAATCTTAATTCTCTTATTTTTTCTTTTTGATCCACATTCATATGAATTGCTCCTTCCACTCAACTTTTTGGCAATAAAAAAAGTAACCACAAACACTTGTAGCTACTTGCTTTGAACTTTTTATTTTGCAATTTTTTAGTACCCCCCTTATGAAATTCTGCGAAAATTCACACGAGAGGGGGCGGCGGTCTTTAGCTCGTCCCATTTTAGAGATTTAATCCCCCCTGCCTACCAAAATCATAAAGTTTAAATACAAAATCTTTTTTATCTCTATTATAATAATATCACGAGTTCATACTCTACTTCTATCAACTTTACTCTACTCTTTGATATTTTAATCTTCTAATTCATTCATTTCTCTAAACCTTATATTAATTAACTCAGTAACTTTTATTAGATACTGATTGTTACATTGATATACTACATCTGGAGATGGATGAATAACTACTTCCATATCAACATCATCATTCTTCTTTTCAAATCTATGTAGTTCTCTTATTAATTTATTACGCTCTTTAACTAGTTGCTCAAAGTTTAAATCTTTTATTGTTTCCATATAACTTTCTGGACTAATCATCATATTAATTACACCTCAAATTTAATATTTATATTCTTTATATCTATCCTCAGTCATTGTTTTTTTATCGTGACAGTTCTTACAAAGAGCTTGCCAATTGCTTTCATCCCAAAACAACTGTTTATCTCCTCTATGCGGTTTAATATGATCAACTACAGTAGCTTTAACTAATCTTCCCTTATCATTACACCTAATGCACAAAGGATTAACCTTTAAAAATCTTTCTCTTTCTTTCTTCCATTTACTATCATATCCACGTTTACTTGCAGTAGCTCTTTCTTTTGCATCAAAGTGTTTATGTTCATAACAATATTTATCTTCTGTTAAATTAGGGCATCCTAAATATTTGCAAGGTTTCAAGGGCTTCATCGGCATTACAATCACCTCATTAAGTAAAAAAGCCACTACAATTTTTGCTGTAATGACTCATAATTCATTTTCCCTATTATAATAATATCATAATTCCATACTCTACTTCTATCAACTTTACTCTACTATTTTTGAATAACTATATTTTCTAAAGCTTTATCATGCACCTTATATGCATTTTGAATACTATATCCCATATCAACAGCTATCTGTTCCCAAGTCTTAAAGCAAAGGTATCGTAACTCCAATAATGTCTGCTGCTCTGGATTATTAATACTTTTTATTATAAACATTATCTCTTTCTTCAAATCTACAAGAACATCTATATCAGCATTAATTTCACTTTCAAGCTCCATCATCTTTACTATTATTCCTTCCATAGAATGTATATTGCGAGCACCACTTGAAGGTGTATCAGTTAATGTAGATGTTGCTTTAGCTGCTAATTCTCTTAAACAAACTATTTGCTCAAGCTTACTATTAATTCTTTGATCTATTCTATAAGCTTGTGCTAAGTATTCTTTATTGCTCATTATTCTTCACCACCTTTTAACCATGGCATTTTACCTTCATAATATTTATCTGCTATATGATTTTGCTTTTGGGAACTTAAGCTATTTAATCTTTCATTTGTACCCCTAATTAAATGCTCTTGTTGTTCCTCACTCTTACTAAAAGTACATTTTTCTCCAATGCACTTTTTTACAGTTAATATACCACATTTATTATACTTGTTACAGTATATACAATTATTATCTATATTCATAATATATTTCTCCTAACCATGGTATTTATGTTCATACTTACTGATAATATTTCATTTAATTTCTCTTCATCTTTTTCCTTAAGTTGTCCAATAATATCTAAAATTTGATCTTTCGATATTGTTAAAATCTGCTCACCTAATATTGTACTATCACATTTTAAACAGCAATAATCTTTTGATAATAATTCCTGATGTGTTGGGAGTGCTTTTTTTATTCTCCCTGTTATAGGCGCTACTATTGTTGTAGTTGAATGTTTATTTCCTAAATCATTTTGAATTACAACTGCTGGTCTTATTCCCTTTTGAACTGAACCTTGGTTTTCTCCAAAGCTGACCATTATAATACTATTTCTATAAATTTTCATTATTAATTCCTCCCAATCCTCGCTTTAACAGCATTTATCAATTCATTTTGTCCTATTTGCTTTTTCTCAAGTGCCCTCACTACTTGCTCATCTATAGTTCGTTTGCAAATAATATGATGAATAACAACTGTTTCTTTTTGACCTTGTCTATAAAGTCTTGCATTAGCTTGTTCATATAATTCTAAACTCCAAGTTAAGCCAAACCATATTATTATAGATCCGCCAGCTTGTAAATTGAGTCCATGTCCTGTTGATGCCGGATGTGCTATTACTATTTTCATTTTTCCACTATTCCATAAATTTATATCTTCTGAAGTATTTATTTCTCCAACTTTAAACCTTTTAATCATTCTTTCTTTATCATGTTTATATGCATAAAATACAAGAACACTTTTACCATTTGCACTTTCAATTAAATCTTCTAATGCTTCAAGCTTTCTATCATGAATTACTTTTACTTTTGAATTTTCATCATAGACTGCTCCATTTGCTAATTGAAGAAGTTTATTAGAAAGCGCTGCTGCATTTACTGCATCTATATCTCCATCTTTAAATTGGAGTATCATATCATCCTCTAGTTTCTTATATAGCATAGCTTCTTTTTCATTCATATAAACTTCAACTTTATTAAACACACATTTTGGCATTTTTAAATAATCACAAGCTTTCATACTTATACAAATATCAGAAATCTTTTTATAAATGTCATCTTCTGCGTTTTCTTTAAGCTTATATGAAAAGACTATTTGTCCATTTCTTTTATCTGGCATAAAATACATATCTCTATATCTACCAATAAACCTTCCAAGTCTTTCTCCCATATCTAAAATATTAATTTCTGCCCATAAATCCATAAGACTATTTGGTGCTGGCGTTCCAGTAAGTCCTACTATTCTTTTTATTTTAGGTCTCACTTTTCTTAAAGCTTTAAACCTTTTTGATTTGTAAGACTTAAAAGAACTAAGTTCATCAATTACAACCATATCAAAATCCCAAATACAATTTTCAATAAGCCATTCTATATTTTCACGATTTATAATATAAATATCTGCTCTTTTATATATTGCGGTCTTTCTTTCTTCAACAGTTCCAAGTATTTTTGATATCTTAAGCTCCTTTAAATGATCCCATTTTTCACATTCATTACTCCAAGTATCTCTAGCAACTCTAAGTGGTGCTATTATAAGAACTTTTGAAACTTCAAAATAGTTATGCATAAGTTCTGCTATTGCAGTTAAAGTAATTATACTTTTGCCTAATCCCATATCTAAAAGTAATGCAAATATGCTATTCTCTATAAGCTTTTGAACACAGTAATTTTGATAATCATGCATATCAGCTTTTTTCAATTTCATCTATAACAGCTCCTATCACTTCAATGTTATCTATGACATAAACTTTAAATCCTAAATTCTCTAATTGTAATTTTCTCTTTTCTTGAATTAACCTTAACTTTTTTCCTGGTGCCTTAAGTTCTACAAAAGCCATCTTTCCATTTTTCATTAAAACAACTCTATCTGGAACTCCTGACATTCCAGGTGATATAAATTTCAGTGCCATACCACCACGTTTTTTTACTTCTTTGATAAATATCTGTTCCAAACGTTTTTCGGAATATACCATAGCCATAACCTTTCCTCTCCATTGACTAATGTCACTGTTTTTACACCTAATTTTTCTTTTATATTTTTAACTTCTTTTTTAGTCATTCCATGAAGTGCTGCTATTTCATAAACTTTTGTGTATTCTACAAAATCATTTTTTAATATATTTTCTATAACATTTTCCATGAAATTTCTCCTCTAATTTATTGTGGTACAAGAAGTGGAACAAAGGCACTAAAAACCCTATCGCGCCTTATATCATGTATTACATGATATACACTACTTATTTATTATTATTTATCTAAATAGACACTCTTGTACCTTGTTCCATCATATAACCAAAACAGGCATTATAACTTACTTCTTTACTGGAACTATACTTTGGCACAACCTAACGGCTCATTCCATTTGTTCCTGCTTATGTTGGAATAAACTTTTCTTGTTATAATCTATCATTCCACTCTCATAAATGCTCTTTGCTTATTATAAATATGAAATCTTGTTGCCCCACTTTTCGTTCCATCATATGGCTTCCAATTTTCAATTCTAGCCATTATTGCAGTTATTTCATAAGAATCAGATTTCTTAATATTAGCAGAATCCTTTCCAAAGCATTCACACCAAATCTCCATAGGACAAACAAGCTTACGCTTCTCAGCTCCAACTGGTGCATTTTCAAACTCTCCACCATTTAAAAAGTTTCTACGTTCATATAAATCCATAGTCTGCCAATTTTCAGGCAATAGTTTTTCAAGATATTCACGCACTAATCCCTCACGATCATCACTTTCCATAGCATTTGCCTGCTCTGAAATAGCTATTTGTGCTTCATTTCCATTTAAGAATAAATCTTCACCTTCTCTATATACACACACTGCTTCAGCCCAAATTTGATCTACATCATTAAGTTCCCATGCTTTTTTTATACTATCGCCACTAACTCTAACAGGCCAAAATCTACGATTTCCTGTTATATCCCTTAGGAATCCACTTTCACTATTGGTACTTCCAACTATTACACACTGTCTTGGATGACTCTCAACATTAACTCCATAGCTTGCACGATACTTATCATCAGTTCTTGAAACAAAAGATTTTACAGTCTCTACATCCGTTTTCCTTATTCCAGCTAATTCTCCAAGTTCTAAAAGCCAATATCCCTGTAATTTTTCTGCTGCTGCTTTATCTCTCATATCTGTTATTGTTAAGCTATCCGAAAACCATGAAGTCGCAAGTTTTGCAAAAAAAGTGCTTTTTCCTATGCCTTGTGGTCCATTAAGTATTAATACACTATCAAATTTAGTACCAGGCTCATAAATTCTAGCTACTGCTGCTACAAGTGTTTTTCTAATAACTGCTTTTGAATATTCATTATCTTGCGCTCCTAAATAATCAATTAACAAATTATTTAATCTCTCTATACCATCCCAATCTGGTAATGTATTTAAATATTCTTTTATTGGATGGTATACTCTCTCTGCTGCAACTGCGATTAATGCTTCTTTTAACTTTGTTGGTGACCATATGCTATAAGCTCTATCAAAATACACTTTAAGAGCCGACATATCTGAGTCACTCCATCCACTTTTTATCTGCTTCCAAGGTAAATTACCTTTAACATCAATACTGTCACAATGCTGGTTATAAGCTATTCCTTCTAAGCTTTCATCATTCTTCATAATAAGAACTAAATTTTGAAGATTATCTTTAATTTGTCCATTCTTGTTTATTGAAAGATTTTCTTGCCACTTTTCATCTTCATCTTTAAATTCTTTATTTGCTTGCTCTATTCGTTCTTTTGCTAAATTCTTTTTTACATTTACATCAGCTATACAAAATTCTTGCATTGCTTTAAAGGATGGAAGTTTTGAAGGTGGTATATCTTCATCTGCCTTTACATCAAGTTGTCCAAATTTATGAATTCTGACCAAGTCAAATGAATTACATAATTTATTACAAGCTGGATCTGTAGCATGGTGTGAATATACAAATTTATCATCATAAATAAGTACACCTGCACTTGAATCTGCTGGAACATAATCATATCTTCCATCAATTATGCTTGGCTTATAAATATCATTTAGAAACTTATCAATAACTTCTGTAATTGAATATACTCTGCAAAATGCACCTATTAGTCCTTCTTTCTGTAAAGGATCTGCTTGATTTGTAATAGTGCTTTTTACTATTTTTCTTTCTCTTGATGACACCGGCCATTTACTGCTATCATGCCATTCTTCATATCTTGAAAGTATCTTATCAGGATCTAACAATATTCCTTCTTGCTTTTCAAATACAAATTCCCCATCTACTGAAGTTGATGGCCAATACATTAGCCTTGCAGGCTCATAGGTAGTATCATCAAATTGCTCTATTCCAATATCTGAAGCTACCATTCTAGCAACTGCACAATATTCATCAGGGCTTATACTTCTTAATAGAGGAATAATTAATCTAAGACGTGACTTATCTTTGATGTGTTTATGAGTGGAGTATATACAACATGTAAAATCATAAAACATAGATATTTGTTCCCATACTTCATGTTCTGCATAATCCATATCAAGAGTTAGCATTGTTCTATATTCAACATATCCATTTTTTCGTTTACCGTCTTTAAGTTTTCCAGCAACAAATCCTCCAACATCTTTTATTGAATCTTGTTTTAACTTTGAAAACTTTTTATATTCTTCAATTGTTTCTGAAGTTCTTATTGTGTTTTGAACTTTATTTATAAATTCATTCCAAGTAATATCCATACCTTTTAACTGCTTTGAAGTTCTGCTATTTGCAACACTTATTATCACTAAAATCACTCTCCTAGTCTTTTAATCTACTAAGCACCTTTTTCATAAGAAATTTTTATTTCTTCGCATATTTTCTTAATAAGTCTACCAACATATGATTGACTTAAATTTAGAGCTACACCAATATCCTTCTGCTTTCTTCCTATTAAATGTAGTCTTATAATTTCTCGCTTTACTGGTGATAACTTGCTTATTAGCATAAAAATTTCTTCATTTACAATCAAATTTATTGCTTCATCCATAGTATTAGATATAGATGGAATAACATCTTGGAGAATTAGCACATCTTGATCATTCTCTTCACATATTGCTGTTTCCAATGAAATAGTTTCTACTTGCTTTAAAATTTTACGATTTAATATCAGTATCTCATTTACCATAACTTTGCTAAAAAATGTTACCCATTTACTTTTGGTTGGATCGAATATCTTTACTGCTTTAGCAAAAGCTATATCACCACAGCCAATAAGTTCATCATATTCTAATTTCAAATTTAAAAACTTATTAGCTATATAAAACATAAGTCGTTTGTTTCTTATATATAAAGTGTCTATATCACAAGTCATAAAAAGTTCTTCATTACTAACCATATTCTTTCTCCTCTCTAATCTTTTTTGTAATAATTGCACTCATACCCATCAGCTCTTAAACATAAACCATCTGCCCATTTTGGACTCACACTCATAATTTCATACACTTCATTTAATGAACCTTTATTAATAGGTGCTTCAATAATAACTTCATCATGAACATGCATGACAATTTCATATCCAACTTTGTCAAGTCTCAACATTGCTTCTGCAAGTAAATCTCTTGCAACAGCTTGAACTATATTTTCCACAAGTTTTGGACCATAAGTTTCAATTCTTCCCCACTTTTTACTTTCAGTTATGCCTTCATAAGATAATCCTTCTCTTTCAAATTTATTAATTTGCAGCCTTGGCTTAATATATGATAACTTTCTGCCTGAAGGTAATTTTATAAAAAGTATTCCACCACAATACTTAAATTCAATCCTGCCTACTTTAGTTATGCTTTTCTCTTTAACTGAAGTTATTGCAGCTTTATCTACATCCCACCAAAACTTAGTTATATTAGGATTTGTATTTCTCCAAGCCATAACTAATGGTTTTAATTCTTCTTCCTTAAGCCCCATTTCTAAGGCTCCCATTGAAATTAAAGCTCCTGTGCTTCCACCATAGCCTAATGCTAGTTCTGCTATTTTACCTTTTTGTCTTAATTCAGAGCCCTTTTTTATTTGATCAATTTGTACATGAAACATAGCACTAGCTGAAGCTTCATATATTTTTCCATGAGTTTTAAACACGTCTAATCTCCACTTTTCACCTGCAAGATATGCTAAAACTCTAGCTTCAATGGCAGAAAAATCTGCTACTATAAATCTGCATCCTGATTTAGGTATAAATGCTGTCCTTATAAGCTCTGATAAAACCTTTGGTGTACTTTCATAAAACATTTCTAATTCCTCTATGGTTCCATTCTTCACAATATTTCTTGCCAGTTCTAAATCTTTAATATGATTTTGAGGAAGATTCTGCACCTGTACTAATCTGCCTGCCCATCTCCCAGTACGATTAGCGCCATAAAACTGAAACAAACCATGCACTCTACCATCAGAACATACTGACCTTTCTATCGCCTCATATTTTTTAACTGAGGCTTTAGACATAAGTAGTCTTAATTTTAATACTTGTTCTATTTCCTCATCACATTCTGTTACTAAATTTGATACGTCTTTTTTTGAAAGACTTTCAATAATTATCCCTCTATCTCTAAGCCATCCTTTAAGCTGTACAACTGAATTTGGATTTTCAAGACCTGTAAGTTCATATGCTCTTTCTGTTGCTGTTACTATAAACTGTTTATCACAAGCTATTGCTTTTTTTACTAAATTCATATCTACTAAAATTCCTCTATCGTTTATGCTTTGGTCTAATCTATATAATTCCATTTCTTTCTCAGTTATTTGATGATTTTTAAGCTTATTTCTTATTTCACTTTCAACCTCAACATCTCTGATGCAATAACTCTTAAATATCTTCCACTTCTCTAAGTCATGTACTGGTAAGTTTCTAGTTCTATTTCCATTAATTTTTGTAGGTTTACAAGGACAGCAGAAATATTTTATAAGCTCTTTTCCTTCTTTCATTTTCTTATTATTAAGTCCAAGAACTTCTCCTACACCTTCAAGGCTAAGCGGTAATGCTAACATCGAAGCTTGAACTGCACTGCAGCACCATGTATCTGCTTTTAAATTAATACCTAAATATTTACTTAAGCATGTTCTTTCAAAATTAGCATTAAAAGCTGTCTTCACAACCTCATCACTTAATATTGCTTTTTTAACATCTTCTGGTATAACTTCATGTAATGCTAAATCAATTATTTTTACTTTTTTATTATCAAAGCAATATGCCATTAGTAATATTTCAAAGTTAGGACTATTTACATATGCATAAACTCCACATTTAACTAAATCTACATCAGAATAAGTTTCTAAATCTAAAGATAATGTTCGCCTCATATTATTCCTCCAAGTGGTGAGGTGGTGGCTTTATTACACCACCTCAATATTTCTTAGCTTAAAAAGTCATCATACTCTTCAGTTATAAAGTCATCACTTGCACTTGAGCGACCACTTAAAGGCTCTCCCTCTTTTATCTTTTGGATATTTCCAAGACCACATGCTATTCCTTTATTTCCATTACTATTAAATGCATAAAATGTGATTGATACTCTACCATAACAGCCTGAATATACTTCACTTTGATCTAATATTGGTTTAACGTTCTTGTCCACAATTTGTGGTCTATCTTTACTATTTGCATTTACAAAATAGCTGTCTTTATAAGCTTCATCTTCAGGTCTTTCTATGTCTCCATCTCTAAGTGGAAGTTTTAAATTGGCTGGTATCTTACCACCAAATTTTGATTTACCTTCTTGCTTTGCAACTTCAACTGCATCTTTAATTTCTTGAATAGTATTAGTATCATTTTTAGGAATGATCAATGAAACACTGTACTTTTCATCACTACCATTTATTGATTTTGGCTCCCATACATTTGCATAACTAAATCTAACTACTCCTGTAATTACCTTTGTTTTGTTACCTACCATTTATAATTCCTCCTTGAATTCTGCTTTTGCAGTATCTAATAAATTTATTTCTTTTCTCTTATCAAACTCTGAAACTAATGTTATTTTTCCTTTAGGCTTTTCAATAAAGCTTCCTAATATATCATTAAATTTCTTTTTACCTAATAACTTTTCCATCTCTGTAATTCCTAAAAGTGTCCTTTTATAAATATCTTTTTCTTCATATCCAGCACCAGTTACAGTTTCTATAACTAAACTTTCATTAGAATATTTACGATTTGATCTTCCTTCAACCAATTTAAATCCAGTCCATTTCTTCCCTTCATTAACTGCTTTTTCTGTTGCATATGAATATATGTCCTCTGCCCATTTTGATAATTGATTACATAAACTTAATACATCTTCAATTTCATAATCACAAAGTAAAGCTGGCATCTTAAATTCATATCTTGCAAGTTCTAAAAGACTTTCGGATCTTGCTCTACAAGTTTTTCTTACTCTGCAAAATCTACAATGCTCACCAGGAACAAATTCACCCTCACCTTTTATTGCGAGCTCTGCTTTAGGTTTTAATTCTGTATCTGCCCAATTAATAAGTTCATCGGCAGATATTTCATAAGTTGAAATGAACTCTAATCTTGGCTGTACAATTGTCATATTAATATTTTCAATGTTATACAAAACCTCAAATAAGTTAAGTGTACCTAATGCATATAGCATCATTTGTGGATTTTTTTCTGCTGTAACTTGTACACCTTTGCCATATTTTAAATCCACAATATAAACTGTTTTATCTGCTACTATGACTAAATCTCCAGTTCCAAAACCTTCTGGAACATAATTTGAAAAATCTAATTTTTGCTCTATTAGAATGAGTGGATCTTTACAAGCTTGTTTTACTTTTATAATCAGCTCAGTTACATAATCCACATAAACATTTGTGTATTCTTCCATCTCATCATCATAAAACCCACTTTTAGGCTTTTTGCATTTCATTTTTAGATACTTCTTAATCTTAAATTCTGATAAGGCATGAGCAGCTGTACCTTCTTCTGCAAAAGTACTTGTTTCTTCATTAACACTTACTTCAAGCACTGGTGCAGGTGTACAAGTAAGCCATCTATGAGAAGCACTTGCAGATAATAATGCATGTTTACTCATACTTACAGTTCCTCTGCATCTTTCAATAAATCTTTATAACATGTTGGTTCTAAATCAGTTAATTTATTAGCACCATATTTTTGTATTAGTGCTTTAACTTCTTTCTGCTTGCCATCTTGTGATTTTGATGCTAATACTTCTCTGACATTTTCTATTGATATAACTTTTTCTTTGGTATTCACCTTTGTTTTTAACTCTATATTTTCTTCTCTAGTAAACTTTGCAAAGATTTCTAAATCGTCTGCTAAACCTCTTAAATCACTAACAATTTTCAATACTGCATCTTTCATTATTTAACTTTCTCCTTTCAATCTTTAATAAACTTGATATTTTATCTACCACATCATCTTGTTTAACTTTAGTTTCCTTTATAGAAACTGTTGCTAATTTATCTGTGTTAATAATTATTTTTATTATTGCCATTACTCTCACCTCATTTCTTTTAAATAATCCTTACACTATATAGCCACGAGAAAGCCAAAATCGAACCCCCTAATTTAAAATTTTTTTCAATTTTTTATAAATTTTATTTAATCTGTTTCTAACTGCAGCTTCTGTAACCCCTTCATACTCTGCAATATCAACAATCTTCATGTCTTTATAAAATATCTTTTCTATCAAATCTTGTTGCTTAGGAATAAGAGTTTTAATTGCATTTCTTACTTCATCTGTTGTTTCTGCTTCTTCAACTTTAACTTCCATCTCATTATTAATATCTTCAAATTGAAATCCTAACTCTTCCATACCATCTATTGAATTATGTCTTCTGCTTTCTTTCTGATTGCTGTTATATATCTTTCTTTCAATTTCTATAAATATATTTGCAATATCTTCATTCACTTCTATTTCTAGTTTTTCTCCTGTTACAAATTCATAAGTAATATTCATTTTTACACTGGCCCCTTTCTTTTGGGCCGTAAATAAAACTAGAAATAAAGTATTTTTAGGTATAACAAATAAACTCCAAACAAAAATGGCCTAGAGTAAAAACTATTTCTAGCTTTACTCCGGCCATTTGGTATCTCATTTTTATTTATGGATCACTTGCTCGGTAGTTATTATTAAATTTTTATTATTTGCAATAATTTATTCTTACTATTTGGCGGCAATGAGGACATTTCATCTCTATCACCATTTTTCCTTTTGTTGCTTCAACTACATCCATAGCTCTTTTGCTACAGTTTGGACACTTTAATTGTACACCCATTTTTTATCCTCCCTTTTATACATGTAAGCTTTTATGCTTACACATTGTTGTTTTAAATAGCACCTAATATAAAGGTGCTATACAAAACTCATTCTATCAAATCTAATATTTTTAGTATTTCTCTTATCAATAATACCTAAATAGCATAATCTAACTTCTGCTGCTTTTTTAGATACATTAAATTTTTCTGCTGTTCTTCTTATTAATAAGTCATTATATATTTCTCTATTTCCAAAACTCATAAAAGTCAAATAATCTTTAAGTTCATCATCTTCACAATGCTTTTTCACCATTGATTTTGGCATTAATATTGCACCTGCAAAATAATTAGCTTGCCATTCCATTGTAGACTCATCATTCCATCTAAAATTACTATCATACTTTCCTTCTATACTAATTGTTCTACATTGAATATTTGTGTTTTGTATATCAAAAAAGATCACCATTTGATTAATATCTCTCATAAATTTTCTTCTGTGTAGTATCCAATGACCAGCTTCATGCATAGCTGTAAATCTATATCTTCCTTCTTGTCCATCTTCTAATAATGAAGAATCTATAATAATTGTTCCTTGCTTAGCAGTAATATATTCTGCCCTCTTTGTAAACTCATCATATATTACAATTCTTTTGTTATCCTCAAACACAATCATTCCAAGATATACACCACAATGTGATAGATACTTAAAATCTTGTGTTAATCCTAAGTAATCTGTTATAAATCGATCTTCATCAATAGGTTGAGGTGTTTCCAAGGTTTGTGGACAAAACTCCATCAGACACCTTTCTGCAATGTTGTCAATTTCAATTTTACTTAATATAGGGACACCGTTTGATTTTGTTCTGAAATTTGGAATATACATATAAAAGGATTACCCCTTTCTGTCTTTAAGTTCTTCCACAAACTTCATCCACTCATCTTCTCCTGCTCCTAAATCCATTGCTGTTCTTAATGCTACACGTACATAATCTCTATCCATAATATAATCTGGTAAATCTGGAGAAACTGTCTTTCTCTTTTTTCCAGCTAAGTCATACATATACCTGCATTCATCATCACTCAATGAAAGTATAGCTGCTATTTCATCTAATTTTTCTCTTTCTGGAGAATTTCGTCTATCATTTTCAATGTCACTTAAATATGGTGGCATAATCTTTAGCAACTTAGCCATTTCCATTAATGTAATTTTTTTCATCTCTTTTACTTGGAATAAATTTACCAAAGCTTTCTTCAACATAATTATTCATTCTTATGCATCCTTCAATCTCTTCACTCATTCTTTCATATTATACGATCTACTCTCTTCTCCTCTCTCTATACTCCATAACCATATATTTATTTTTTACTTCTTTAATCATAATACTAATTGCTCAATATCTAAAATCTAACTCATACTAATTGATAACTGTTATAGATTTGGAAATTTACTACTCTTATAAACTTAACTACTCGCACTAGCCAATATGCTTGTAAGCTAAGTTGTTAATTCCACAATATAATATTTATAATATAATGCAAATATAGTTCATAACAATAATTTTTACAATTAATTCTATTATTTTGTATAATTCTTGTCTTTGTTATTTATAATGTCTACATAATAATTCTTAATCAATAATATATCAATTTTCTGTTTAATCTAATCCTTCTAGTTACTTTATACGATTACCAATAAATTACTTTACAAAGAGCTATACTTGTACATGAAAAATCTTCTTCTGAATATATTTACTCATACAAATACATATTTTTTGTAATCGTTTATATTTTTTCTTCTATAATTTATGCTTACACACGTGCCTTTCAGTATTATTAACTTACAATTTTCTGTTTTTTAATTACTTCTATATAAAATCACTCTACTATCTTATATTAATATAACTTCTTAAAAGTCATAGATATAAAAGCTTCACTTTAATATCTACAACTTTTAAAACAGTTTTCTACTACAAGCTTAATTCTTTATAAAAATCAATATTCTGTATTTCTCCAATAAATCTATCTTCTTCATCCCTTGCATTGAAATTCTTAATTTTTACAACTCCTCCATAAAACGCACTAATTGGAGCCGTATTGTTTCTCATGTATTCTAGAATAGTTTTTTGTATAGCAGCATGCTTTCTGTCATTAATTCCTTCTTCTAACTTATCAGCATCTTTTATTTCATATATACCAACTGATAAAGAACCTTCGTTCTCAAAACACACAATAAAATCTGGATATGTAAGCGCTATTGTTTGTTGTAGTTTACCATTAACTTTTGTTTCTGATTCAACATAAACTACACTTAAAGCATTTTTACCAGAATCACGATTTTTATACCACCATTTAACATTTCTATTTTTTTCCAATTCCTGTATGAAGATATGCTCTGGTTCTGAAAATCCACTATTTACACAAGGCTTATAAAGACTTTTAGTATAGATATTTATTTTATCTTTAACCATATATTTAGGATTTTTGGGGAATTCAAAAGCTTGAGTACCTGATTTTTTCTTTATTACTCTTTGATGAATGATATTACTTGTTTCAAGTATAGCTTTTAATAAGGCTGATTTATGCATCAAGCATAATCTTATCGTTTCAATCATTTTATTTTCTTCATTTAAATCATCGTCTAGCTTACTGTTAAAGAAATCGAATAAAATAGCTTTAATATCTGATCTTTGTAAAAACGGCTTTTCCAATGTTTTTAATAAATCCGAAAATTTTCTATCTAATTGAACTGAATTATATGTTAGTTTTACATCAGCTTTAGTTTCAATATCCACAACCTCTTTATCTGTATCTAACAAATTATCATTAATATGTAATGTACCTTCAAATATGTGTATTTCTTCATATTCACTATTTGCTTTACTCTCCGTATATTTATTTTCAATACATTCTCTAAATATTTCTTCAGCTGATTTAGCACTAATTTGTTCTTTTTGAATAATATCAGACTTAAGTACAGATTCTAATATTGATACATCATCCAAATAAGTGATTTTTTGATTTTTAGTTTCTGGATTTCCTAAAGCTTCTTCAACTTCTTTATCAAAATCAATTTTAGGCTCTGGTGCATAAATATAAGCATAATTTAATTCTTCATGCTTTTTATAATGAATCCTTTCAGGAGTTCTCAATATTCGACCAATAGTTTGCAAATCAAAAGAATCCATTTTACTTTTAATCGGCCTATATTTAACTAATATATGAGCTCTAGGACAATCCCAGCCAGTAGCAACTGCTTGTTTAAATATTAAGTACTTAATATTGTTAGTATTCATTGTTTTTATAATATCTGGATTTTTGGGTGTATCACTTAACCAGCATGCATAACTTTCATTTTCAATAATATCTTCATCATTATCTTTTTGTGTCTCTAGAAAAGTTTTTATTTTTTCTAACATTTCACTATTATTATTTGGTACCTGAATTAAACAGAGTGGTATAACATCACTATTTTCATCTCGTAATTTAGCTTCTAATTCCATTCTTTTATTAATAGCTATTTCTAATATAGCTTCTTCCAATCCAATTTTAGATTCTTCATTTAGCTTTATTGCTTCACAACCTTCATTAAATACAGTACCTATTTTTATCATTCCTTCTTCTCTAACTTTAGAAGTAGGAATATTAACAATAGCAAATTTATTTCTAATTTGCTCATCAGTAGGTGTAGCTGTCATACCTAAAATCATTACTGGTTTAAATAACTCCATAATTAAATTATAAGAAGGAGTCCTGTAATTTCTATGAAATTCATCAATTAAAACAATAAATTTCACATTATCTAGTGTATTCTCAATAGCTCTTTTTAAGTTATGTCTTTCTCCAATCATTAAATTACTTACAAGTTTATCATCTTTAGTATTATTTATTTTTTCCCAGTTAAAAACTAATACGGTTTTATCCTTAAATTCTTCCTCATTAAAATCTTTTTCTGTTTTTGGACATATAACAGATATTTTGTCTTCTGATAATAAAGTTGCTATTTTTTCAGCACTTTGAAACTGTAGTCCACCAGAACCAATCGAAAGCCATACAAAAACAATATCAGGTCTATTTTCTTGACTATATACCTCTTTAATATAATTTGACATTATAATGGTTTTGCCTGCGCCTGTAATAGCTTTTAATATTACTTCACGATTAGAAACAGTTTTAGCTTTTAATACTCTATTAGTAATAGAAATAAGACCTTCTTCTGCCTCATCTTCATTGCCAAATAAAGCATCAATTTGGTAATTTATTTTTCTCATTTCCATAATTATCTAACCTCTTTCTTTATGGATTCAATTTGTGTTAGTATTTCTTGTGGATAAGGAATAAATCTGATGCCATCTTGACTAAACTTATCTGGAATAACACTATACAAAATTTTTTCTTTATTGTTTATACACTTAAAATATTCAATAGACTCTTTTATAATTGTAGATTTACTTTTCATAAGTGACTTATTAATTACAACAACTTTATGTTCCGATTCATAAATGGTGTTTTCTGCATTTTCTTGTTTTTTTATATAACAGTTTTCTTTAATAGCGACATATGAAGTAAATTTGTCAATAACTCTTTTAATGGTTACATCTTTAAATGGACTTACCTCTATATCTGATTTGATTATGTAATGATATAAATTATTATTTATACATTTATGTTTTTCCTTTAGATTTTTATTATTTTTATTCATTACATTATTAAGCCTTGGAATAGTAACACTTTGGCAAATACCAAGTAACATATATTCCTTTGATTTAATAATTTTTTTATACTCTTTTGAGCTTAAAAATTCTGATACTTCTGCTTCCCAAGTATTATGATCAAGAGTATTCTTCTTCGGCTCTTTTCTGATTTTTCCTTTAGATATAAAATATTTTATTTCATCATCATAATTAATTTCATTATTTGTACATAAAATAAATTGTCTATTACCTCCATCTTCTTTGTTTAATTCCATAACTGCATGACCCGTAGAACCTGAACCAGCAAAAAAATCAAGTACAATAGCATTTTTATTAGGATGATAATTAATTAATTCTTTAATCATCTTAATCGGCTTTTTGCCGCTATTAAAACTAATGCCACCTTCACTTTTTATATTTCCAAAATCACCACTGTAATCATAGTAATTAGAAATCGGTCTATACTTCACAGCTTGTCCACTCTCTTCTAATTCTTTTATTCTATCAAGTGGAACACCTGAATAATATTTTCCCCTAATTGCATTTGCTTTTTTAGGTCCTGATACATATCTATATCCAAGACCATCTTCACCCATATTATGTATTTTATAAAGTACATTTAAACCATCTTCTTCTTTTCTATCAATTAAATATTTGGATAAAAATTCAGCAGCTGTACCGCTTTGTTTTACTAGGCTTCCTGAAGCCCAAATTTCTTTTAATAATCCAATTCTACCACTTTTTGATTCAGTAATTTCCCACTCTCCATCTTTGAAAATAGTAACTACTTTTCCACCTATCTCTATTTTTTTTCCTTTTGTTAATTCTTTAATTGAATATTTGAATTTCTCTAAATCATATTTTTCAGATGGTTTATTCGCCTTAAATAATGATTTATTTTTAGCATAAATCAATACATACTCCATTACCGGTTGCCAATCATTATCTTCATTCAAACTTTTATTGTGATATCTAACTTGGATATGGTGTGTGGAAAGTCTATTTTCTTCTCCAAAAATTCTATCACAAAGTAATTTTAATTGAGCTTGTTCATTCTCATCTATGCTTATAAAAATAACTCCATCTTTTTTAAGAAGATTTTTGGCTAATTCTAATCTTTTATTCATGAAAGAAAGCCATTTCGAATGCTTCCATTGATCTTCTGTATTCACATAATTATCATTATATTTAAAATCTCTTTTACCAGTATTATATGGTGGGTCTATATAAATAACATCTATAAGACCATCATCATCTTTTAATTTATCACCAGCTCTATGTGTATATTGTAATCCTGTTAATGCATATAAGTTGTCCCCTTCTAAAAGCACATGATTTTGGCTTATGTTATCATTATGAATTCCTTCTTGCTCTTCAAAAAATGGTAAATGACTTTGAAATGTGTCTACTATATCTTCTTTTTGTGGCTCCCATAACAAACCATATTGTTGTGAGTCTATAATTGATCTTATAGAATTAATTATATCATCTATATCAAACTCACTTACTCCTTTTTTAGCTAATCTATCTCGTAAAACATCGATTAATGCCATTTAATCACCTCTTGCACAATTATTTTTATTAATTAATATCTTCATAAGTATTATACTTTAATTTTATAAAAACTTCTATTTAAAAAGCAAAGCTCAGTTACAACTTTCTTTTTGGAACATAACAGTATAGTAACCTTACTCCATTCTAGTAAAAAGTGAATTTTATATAACATATCTTATATTAATGACTTATTATTATATTTATTTAATTTTACATCATTTAAACATTATATTTTAAACTTTGTATACATTATTCATATTTTAGCATCATACAGAAGTTACATTAAAAGTAAATATATATACATATCAATATGTGTACCTTAACTTAACCATAGCTTCAAAACTTATGCAAATTCTCATCCTATTTATTAAGTGTATTTTTTAGACCTCTTAAACGTAAAAATTCCCCAGGAGCTAGTCTTAGGGAATATAAAACACATTTCAATATTTACTTAAAATCAGCTAAGGCTTTGATACCACGCTATTGCTTAATTAGTTTTACAACAGTCTCCGCATGAGGCATCTTAGGAAATATATGATTAATTATAAAAACTTTTTATTAACAACTACTCTATGTCAGTCTTTGAATATAGTATCCCATTTTCCAAATATTTTACCATCATTATCTATTAAAGGATCTACACAATCTGCTCTATCCAATGCCCATTCAATAATTTTTTTTAATTTCTCCTTTTTCTCTTGATTACATTCTTCTCTCAGTTTATTTTTCATTGCCTCAACAAAACTTCTAATTTTTTTAGCTCGCTCCCAATTACTGGACATTTCTTCAATTGACTTTAAATTCTCTAATTCTTTTACTCTTTTCTCTTCTAGTTCACATTGCTTTTCTCTAGCTTCAATTTTTCTTTGCAATTCACGTTCATTTAATTTACTCTCTCCTAATAATTTATTCGCTATAACAAACATTTGATATATAATATCTCCTATTTGTTCTTCTAGTAGTTTATTGCCATTATCTTTAAAAATCAGTCTACGCTCTTTTCCTTCTCCAAACCAGCCTTTTGTAACCATCGATAATGCTAAATTATTTTTTTCTTCTTTAACTTCAAAATAAAAAGCTGATTGCATTATTATAAAGTATGAAATATCTCTATTATCATCTATCATAACTCTAGTAAAACCTTCAAGTTCATCTAATGATTTAATTAGTGTGTCAATTATTATGTATGCTCTTCTTATTTTATCATCAGAAACATCAATATTAAGTATAGCATTATTATTTCTGTATTTATTTCTTATCATTCTATAATAATCTGAATTAAAAGTAGCTCCCTTTAATTCTCTATCTCTTTTTCTACGATAAACAACTTCTTCCTTATGTTCTATAATTAATTTATCTGGATCTCGTAACTGCTTACCAACTTTTATATTACTACAAACTTCGATTATTGATTCAACAGTATCATCCCTTAATAAATTTAGCTCTTTAGCACCAATTAATTCCTCATCTTCTAATTCATCAATATCAAGTCTATATTTAATTACGTAATTGTATACATATTTTTTAAGTTCGCCTCTTACCTTTGGGAGATCAATCCATTCTACCTTTTTCCCAGACTGAATTTTAGCCCAATAGCCTGGCACTGGTAAAGGAATCCATAGATTTCTGCAATGCTTTCTCAATGTAGCCTCAGCTACCCCATATCTTTGGGCTACTACTGGCACTTTTTCTTTCCATACTTCATTATACAATTTTTCTCTTTGATCTTCACTAACTCTATGAAAGTCCATAAATTCACCACTCTCAATTCATAATTTAATTTATTACTGCTTTATCTTAGGCGATATACTTCTTCTACTAGTTTGATTAAACATTTTTCTTTTTTGCTCCTCATATTCTGCATCAGCTCTAGCAACTTCATCTCTATATTTATTTATTCCTCCATCTTTAATCCATTGAACTAATTCATCCCTTGGTATTCTAATACTATTCCCCATACGTACAGCTGGAAAGAACTTTCCATGCCATCTTCTTTCCATTTCTCTTACAGTTGAATCAGATACATTTAGAAATTCAGCTGCTTGTTTAACTGTCATCATAGCAGGATATTTAAACAATGCTTCATTAGCAACATTGTTTATATTCTCTTTATTAGTTGTTCCTATACTTGTTTCTGAAAATAACTTTGCAAGTTTTGGTGCTGCTAAATGTATAGCAAATTCAATATACGCTATTCTTTGTTCCTCTGTAAGTTCTTGTGAATCAATCACCACCCCATCTTCTAATTTCAACATAGTAACTACTTTAACATAATCTTTTGGAATTTTATCATCTTTCATAATTCAGTCATCCTTTCTTTTATTTTTTATCAATATCTATATTGCCAATTGTGAATGTCATAATGTTACACCTAATTTAACATAATCATTAAATTCATAGCCATATTTTTCAATATATATACTTTTACTTGAATATCTTTCTACAATAGAAAATGCACACCCTCTAGCAAAAATCTCACTAAGGGGTGTGCACAAATACTCAAAATATAAAAAAGTGGCTGAAATATAACGCCAAAAATTTCTCCATAAAAAGCAAAAACAATGGTCAAGCTCATTATTTCAAGGCTTTTCCATGTGTATCACATTGTTAGTTCTTATTTGAGATGCTTAGACTAAATTATTGATACAATTCAGCGTTATTTTTTATGTTTTGCGATTTTTTAAATGATTTAACTTTCTTTAATTAGTTAATAATATTAATATTCTTTATATTTGGAGGTAATCATTTGAACAATCAAAAAAAGGTAACAATAATCCCAGCAAATCCTAAACTACTATTTAATAAGACAAAAGTAGCAGTATATTGTAGAGTAAGTACTTCTCATCCTGAACAAATAAAAAGTTTAAATAATCAAATAAGTTACTATAAAACATTGGTTAATAGCCATTGTAATTGGTCACTTGTAGATACTTATTTTGATATTAAATCTGGTAAAAACTCTTATGATAGAAAAGATTTTCAACGCTTGTTAACTGATTGTGAAAATGAAAAAATTGATTTAATAATTACTAAATCAATAAGCAGATTTGGATGCAATACTGCTGATACAGTTGCTGTTCTTAATAGACTACGTGTTTTAAGAATTGATGTATTTTTTGAAAATGAAAATTTACATCTTTTGGATACAATACATCAATTTTTAATAAACATACTAGAAGGTTTTTCTCAAGCTGATAGTGAATCTCGAAGTAAAAATATAAAACTAGGAATTGAATATAAAGTTAAAAACGGTACCTGCAAACTATTTGATAGGAAATGTTATGGTTATACAAATGATATTAATGGCTCAATTATAATTAAAGAATCTGAAGCTATCATTGTAAAAGAAATTTTTAATTTGTATCTTAATGGATTTAGCTTAAATGCTATAGCTAAAGAACTTACCCGAAGAAAAATAATTTCACCTACTGGAAAAAATAATTGGCCTAAAGGAACTATTGATAACATACTCAGTAATGAAAAATATATTGGGAATGTCATAATTGGTAAATCAATTTCTTTAGGTGAATTTCCAAATATTACTCGTAAAATAAATAAGCTATGCATCAATCAATATATAACTTTTGAAGATCATCCTGCTATTATTTCAAAAAAAGTTTTTGATATGGTTCAAGAAGAAAAAAAGAAACGTTCTAATATTTTTCTTGATAACGGAATAAGAAAAAGAAAATCAACTCACTATAGCATGAAAATAAAATCAAAAAATAGGTGCTTAGACTAAATAATGATGCTTAGACTAAAAAGTTATTTATGCGTAAAAATGCACACCCCCTAATAAAAATTCTAGTAATGGGTGTGCATAAATACTCAAAATGTCTAAAAAGTGGCTAAAACACCTATTAAAATCATCTAATAATTTATCCATAAAAAGCAAAATACAATGGTCAAGCCTTGATTTTTCAAGGTTTGACCATTGTATCACATTGTTAGTTCTTATTTGGTGGAGGCGACGGGTGTCGAACCCGTGTCCGAAAGGAGCGTCATCTGCCTTTCTCCGAGTGCAGTTCATGTTTTAAAATTCCCTAGAAGACACGCCCATGAACAGGCTTATCTTTTCGGTAGCTTCATGAATACCCCTCTAGCTCAAAGCTTTGCTAGACTTCGTTTCCCACTCTATGACACCAGCTACCCGAACCGTAGGCAATCCGGACTGATGAGTAGCTTAAATTAAGCTGCTAATGCAAAATTGTCTTCTGCGTTTACATTTAATGCATACTTTATTAACGAGGACACATGCTTCCCTCGACTCGCTTAGCAAACCACTTCCCCCCCCGTCGAAGCCAAAACGCCCCCAAGTTAAGAATGGTTTCTTTAGAACCATATTTAATTTTTAAAGAACTATCTTGCAATATTCATTTTATATTATTAGTCTTTAACTGTCAACATAAACATTATTGGTATCTATATAGTTTATTAGAAATACTAGAAGGTTTAATTTTTTTTGAATTTTTTTGGTATCTGTTTACAAAAAATTTTTCAAAAAGCTTTGATACTATGTTGAACTATTAATATTACTATCCATTATTTCATAATCTTTTTCGAAACTTTATCTGATAAAGCCTCATAAAAATCATACCCCTGAGCTATTAATAAAAATATCTATATTTAATCCTTTACTCATTATTTCATTGTACAATTCAATTTGTGAATTTACTTTTATTAATATATTTTTACAAAATAAAAGGTAATTTAAACATTATTTAAATCACCTTTTATATATATTTATGCTGCTATCTCTTGTTTTTCAGATTCATGCTGGCTTAAAATTGAGCTCACAATCTTTTCTCCATATGGTAGGCAAAGCTGTATAAATGGGCCTTGTGATAGCATAGCTATAATTGTACCAATCCCAACTTTTCCACCTAATAAAAAGCCACCAATTAAAAATATGGCATCTAAACTTATCCTAATCCATCTATATTCTATTTTAGTTTTATCTTGAATAATAAATGGAATTATATCATTTGGTGCTACTCCAAGATTGCTTGCAGAAAGTATTGAAAAACCAATAGCTATTATAAAACAACCTGCTAGTAATAAAATCATTTTTATCACATAGTTATATGACTCAACTGGAAAATACGAAATAATATTTACTCCAAGATCAATTATTGGCCCTACCCCAACAACACAAATCAGTGTTCCTATTTTAATACGGCTTTTTTCAGTAAATAATATTATCACAAATAATACTATTAAAATTATCATATTAGCAATACCTGGAGTAACCTCTGATTTTCCAGCCAACATTTGCACAAGTGAGAAATCTTTTAAACCAGTCTTATTTAAACTCATTGATAATCCTTGAGTAAACACAGTAAACGGATCTGATCCTATGTTTGTTTTTAAAAATAGTGCTACGCCCAATTGAATTATGCTCATTCCTAAAAAGAATAAAATGATTCTCTTCGTTAAATTTAATCCCTGCTTCATCTATTCATCATCCTTTGCTAAATATATTAATACGTATAAGCTACAAATATACTTTTTTCACAAGAATTAATTTTATCATATGTAACTAAAATGTCAAAACCATTTTTAATAATATTTTTTATAAAAATGCTAGGAAATTAATATTCCCTAGCATTTTAACATTTATTTTTTAAAGAAATTCACCATAATATTTCTTATAAACTTCTTTTATTGCACTTGCTACAATTATATAACATAATAATATTACTATTAGCCAGCCAAAATACATTATTGGCATTGACACCATTTGTAATGCTCTACCAATAGAAGTATACTGAATTGCTATTCCTACAGTAATTGCAATTATAGTACTTAATATTACAGCACCTGATGCCCTACTGTTAATAAATGGTATTTTTGCTGTTCTAATTATATGAATGACCATTGTTTGTGAACATAGACTTTCAACAAACCATCCAGCATTAAAAACTGCCATAAATAGAGTCTTATTTACTCCGTAGTCATTATAACCACCATGGCAGACCATAGGACAGATTATAAAGAACATAACTGCATAAGTTACAATATCAAAAAGAGAGCTTGTTGGGCCTATCCATAACATGAATTTACCTATTGAAGAAGCATCCCATTTTCTTGGTACCTGCAAATAATCTTTATCTACATTGTCCCATGGAATAGAAATACATGAAATATCATAAATTAAATTTAATATTAATATTTGTATTGGCAACATTGGTAAAAATGGTAATGCAATACTTGCAACTAATACTGAAAACATGTTACCAAAATTAGAACTTGCAGTCATTTTAATATATTTAATTATATTTCCAAAAGTTCTTCTTCCTTCAATAACTCCATCTTCAAGTACCATTAAATCTTTTTCAAGTAAAATAATATCTGCACTTTCCTTTGCAATATCAACAGCAGTATCAACTGATATTCCTACATCTGCCTTCTTCATAGCCAAGGCATCATTAATACCATCTCCCATAAAACCAACAATATGTCCATTCTCTCTAAGAACACTTACTATTCTTCCTTTTTGATTTGGACTTAATTTTGCAAATATACTTACCTCTTCAACTTCTGCTGCTAATAATTCCTCATCCATTTCATCAATATCAGAACCTAGCAAAATCTTATCTGCTTTAATTCCAACCTGCCTACATATACATCTTGTTACTTCATCATTATCTCCTGTTAATATCTTTACTGCAACTCCATAATTCTTTAATGCCTCTACAGCAGCTTTTGTGCTCTCCTTTGGTGGATCTAAAAATGCAAGGTAACCCATCAATACCATTTCACATTCATCATTTACAGAAAATACGCCTTGAACTGAAGGATTGTTTTTTTGAGCAATTCCTATTACTCTCATACCTTCTTTATTTAATTTCTCTACAGTTTCTAATATTTCTTCTTTTATTTCATCAGTTAACACTTCAACATTGCCTTTATATTCTGCATACTTTGATATTTGAAGCATTTCTTCTACTGCACCTTTTGTTATAAGCTGTGTTTTTCCTGATGTGTCTTTAATAACTACACTCATTCTTCTTCTATTGAAATCAAATGGAATTTCATCTACCTTAACATATTGATCTATTAAAACTTTAAATGAAGCATTATCAGCATATTCAAGTATTGCAATATCCATTAAGTTTTTAAGACCTGTTTGATAGTAGCTATTTAAAAATGCATGCCTTAATACACGCATATCTTCATTTCCATGAATATCTAAATGATATTCCAAAACCACCTTATCTTGAGTTAAAGTTCCTGTCTTATCTGTGCAAAGTACATCCATAGCTCCAAAATTTTGTATTGAATTAAGGCTTTTTACAACAGTCTTTTTCTTAGCCATTTGTACTGCACCTTTAGCTAAATTTGTAGTAACTATCATAGGTAACATTTCTGGAGTTAATCCTACTGCTACAGATAATGCAAATAAAAATGCTTGAAGCCAGTCTCCTTTAGTAAATCCATTAACAAAAAATACTATTGGAACCATAACCATCATAAACTTTATTAAAAGCCATGATACTGAATTCACTCCCTTGTCAAAACTTGTTAAAACTTTTTTTTCTGTAATCCCCTTAGCCATAGTTGAAAAATAAGTGTTGTCTCCTGTTGCAATAACCACACCAATTGCAGTTCCACTTATCACATTGGTACCCATAAAACCAATATTAGTACATTCTAATGGTGTCTGAGCCTCATTTATCATTGGTTCAAAACATTTTTCAACTGGTTCACTTTCACCTGTTAATGCTGACTGAGCAACAAACAAATCTTTTGCAACCAATATTCTCAAATCAGCTGGAATCATGTCTCCTGCAGCTAAATAAATAATATCACCTGGTACTACTTCTTCAAGAGAAATCTCTTTTTTACCATTTCGTTCAGCCGCTACAGTTGTTTTTACCATTTCTTTAAGCTTTTTGGCAGAGTTATTTGAGCGTGTTTCTTGTACAAAACATAATACTCCGCTTATTGTAACCATCATAGTCATTATTATTATAGATGTAAAATCATGATCTTTCTTACTTACTAATATTACATCTGTAAATAATGAAATAATAGCTAATAAAAAAAGTACTATTGTAAATGGATTTACAAATGCATCAAATATTCTTTTTAATGCTGAATCAGGCTTTTCATGAGAAATTTTGTTTTCTCCATAAATTTCTCTAAGTTCTTCTACACGTTCATCTTGAAATCCATTCATAGATGTCCCCATATTTTCTAAAACAACTTCATTTGTTAATCTGCTAACTTTAAGTAAATTTTCATCAATATAATTCAAATTATTATTTTTCATAGTTCTTTCCTCCATTCTAATAACAGTTGATAATTTAGAGATACAAAAGGATAGAACCTAGAAATGCTTAATTAAGCGTAATATATTAAATCCATTAAATATTATTTAGTGAATCATATTGCATATAGCTTATATTTTCTATTCAGAATAAATAAGAATAGACAGTTATCTGCTATATTACAATTATTAAATTTAATACTCGGCAGTTCTGGTTCCATACTGTTTCTACTCTGTTCGTCCATTCTTATTCACTCCTTTCCAAAATACATTTTAAAAATTATAAATGATTGCATTAAAAATATCCTCAATCATAAACATGATGAGGATAATTCAAACACAAATATAAGTAACGTAAAAGTAATTACTTTTCATGTTCAAGCTTTAGCATCATAGGGCTTGTAATTGAATTAGTTTATGCCTTAACTACGACATAAACTGCTAACCTTCTCATAGTGTCTCCACTACTCCGCGGTATCAACCCGTATCCCTATGGTAACCTCACCTACCATGTTTTGATTTCATATAATATTTTTAATCTTTATATATAATATTCCAAATTTATAGTTTTGTAAATACATTTCTTATAAAATATATATTATTATTAATATCAAAATTTATAAGTTAATCTTATATCACATTATCAAATTCATATACTTAATAATTCTTTTTAATATCAAAATAATAAAATTATACATAATAAAAAGCAGAAGAAAAAATTCCTCTGCTTTATATATTTCTGCATTATTTACTTAAAAATTTATCAATTGCAGATGCAGCCTTTTTACCAGCGCCCATAGCTAGAATAACAGTTGCAGCACCTGTAACTGCATCTCCTCCAGCATATACACCTTCTTTACTTGTAAGGCCAGTTTCTTCTTCAGCTACTATACATCTTCTCTTATTTATTTCAAGGCCTTCTGTTGTAGAAGATATTAATGGATTTGGTGATGTACCAAGTGACATTATTACAGTGTCTACATCCATAATAAATTCTGATCCTGGAATTTCAACTGGGCTTCTTCTTCCTGAAGCGTCTGGCTCACCAAGTTCCATTCTTATGCATTTCATACCTTTAACCCATCCCTTTTCATCTACCAATATCTCTGTTGGATTAGTTAATGTATCAAAAATAATGCCTTCTTCTTTGGCATGATGCACTTCTTCTGCTCTAGCTGGAAGCTCAGTTTCACCTCTTCTATATACAATATGCCCTTCTGATCCAAGTCTTACTGCAGTTCTTACTGCATCCATAGCAACATTTCCACCACCAACTACTGCGACCTTCTTTCCAGCTCTTACTGGAGTTGGATATCCTTCTTCTGCTGCTTTCATTAAATTAACTCTTGTTAGGAATTCATTTGCTGAGAATACACCATTTGCATTTTCTCCTGGAATTCCCATGAATCTTGGAAGACCTGCACCAGAGCCTATAAATACTGCTTTGAATTCCTCTTCATCAAACAACTCATCTATAGTAATAGTTCTACCTACTATTACATTAGTTTCTATCTTAACACCCATTTTTTTAATGTTTTCAACTTGCTTTGCAACAACCTTTTCTTTTGGAAGTCTGAATTCTGGAATACCATATTCTAAAACTCCACCGGCTTTATGAAGCGCTTCAAATATAGTAACATCATATCCCATTTTAGCTAAGTCACCAGCACAAGTTAATCCTGATGGACCTGATCCTATTACTGCAACCTTTATTCCATTTTTAGGTGCTGTTTTACTTAAATCAATATTATTTTCTGTAGCCCAGTCTGCTGTAAATCTTTCAAGCTTACCAATAGATACTGGATCTCCTTTAATTCCTAAAACACATTTTCCTTCGCATTGTTTTTCTTGTGGACATACCCTACCACAAACTGCTGGAAGTGAGCTATATTTTGCAATTTCTTTTGCTGCACCTTCGAAGTCTTTATCTTTAACCTTTGATATAAAGGCTGGAATATCTATTGATACTGGACATCCATTTCTACATTTAGGATTCTTACAATTTAAACATCTTGCTGCTTCTTTTACTGCTTCCTCTTCATTATATCCAAGACAAACTTCTTCAAAATTAGTAGCTCTAACTCTTGGATCTTGTTCTCTTACTGGTACTCTAACCATTCTTTCATTCATATCCATTACTTATCACCTCCGCATCCGCAGCCACCATGGCTATGAGTATTTCCTTCTTCTACCTTCAATTGAGCCTTACCTTCTTCTGTCTTATACATTGCTTGTCTTCTCATTGATTCATCATAGTCTACTAAATGCCCATCAAATTCTGGTCCATCAACGCAAGCAAACTTAACTTTACCACCAACAGTCACCCTACAAGCTCCACACATGCCTGTACCGTCAACCATTATTGGATTTAAGCTTACTGTTGTTGGAATATTTAATTCCTTAGTCAACATAGATGTAAATTTCATCATTATCATGGGTCCAATTATAACAGCATGATCATACTTTTTACCTTGATTATTAACTAATTCTTTAAGCATATCTGATCCTGTTCCTTTAAATCCATATGATCCATCATCAGTTGTTACATAAAGGTTTTCTGCTACTTTCTTTAATTCTTCTTCATATATTAATAAATCTTTATTTCTGCTTCCTAAAATCACATCAACTGCTACACCATTTTCATGCATCCATTTAACTTGTGGATATACTGGTGCTGCACCAACTCCACCTGCTATAAAAATTAATTTTTTCTTTTTTAATTCTTCCATATCCTCATGAACAAATTCACTAGGTTGTCCAAGTGGCCCCACAAAGTCACTCACATATTGTCCTTCTTCATATGTAGCTAATTCTTTTGTACTGTTACCTACTGCTTGAAAAACAATTGCAACTGTACCTTTTTCTTTATCATAGTCTGCTATTGTTAATGGAACTCTTTCACCCTTTTCATCATTTTTTATAATGATGAATTGTCCTGGCTTAGCAGATTTCGCTACTCTTGGAGCTTCTATATCCATTAAGAATATATTACTTGTAAGCTCTCTTTTGCTAACTATCTTATACATTCATAGCACCCCTTTTAAAATATGTTAATATTATTACTCATTATATAGTTTACACCATATCAGTATATTTTTGAAATACTTTTTCATGAAAGTTTTCTATGATTTTAAATTTTTCTTCATACATGAATCTTATCTATGTTAAAACCTACTTAGAATTAATTTTTATTATATATGTCTTTAATTTACTCAATAAAAATTTAATGTGACACACTCTCATCTTTTCTTTAGCTTCCTAGACTTGTTTGTTTTATAAAGCATATCCTAATAATTAATGTGTATATATTTAATTGAATAATATCAACAATAATATGCTTATTATCAATTTATATTATAGTATTTATAGAATAATTTTGAAATTAAAAAGACATCCAAATTTAACTGGATGTCTTTTTATATGTATGTAAATTTAAATATATATGTACTTTTATTCCATTTCCTTTGATGGCAACACTATTTTAAATTCAGTCGATTTATCACTGCTTCTAACTGATATATTACCTCTATAGCTTTCGACTAATTCCTTAACTATGCTTAACCCAAATCCATGGTTGCCGTTCTTATTATCTTTACTTGTAAATCCCGCATTAAAAATATTTTCTAAGTCTTCTTCCGGTATTTTCGGTCCATCATTTTCAATTTTTATTACAACGTTTTTTAAGTGTTCATATACTTCAGTAGTAATTATCCCTTTTCCATTCATTGCTTTTACTGCATTATTTACTATATTGCATATTATTCTATACAATTCCATTTCAGTAATATCTATTTTCTTTAAACTACATTTATCTTTGATTATTACATGTATTCCTTGATCAATAGCTGGTTGCATTGCTAGAGATAATAAAACATTATTATTTTTATTTATTTCGACTGCACTAGTTATTGAATCATTATTATTGATTATATTCTTTAATGCATCTCCTAAATCATCAAATCTCTTCATCAGATGTAGACCATATAAATATGAAATTTGTGCTCCATAATCATGTTTTATCTTTCTAAGTTCTTTATTTTTTTCATCCAATACTGTATTCAGTTCAAAAATCTCATCAGCTCTTTGTTTTATCCTTGCAAAATATACTATCATCGTTACTAAATACATGCAAAGTATTAATATAACAACATTTTTCAATAATTTACTTTCATCATTATAAATTACTACTTTTAATGCTATAATAATGTCAACTATAAAGCTTGTAGTTATTAAAATTATGATATTCTTTGTTTCACATATCATCTGGTTATAAAATTCTTTAACTTTATCAATATATTTAAAAAATCCAGCTATAAAAATTATTTGTGTCGAATATATGGTTATAATTTGTACTATAACTTTCCGATTTTCTGCAATTCTATCATATAAAAAACCAAAATACATATTGGAAAAAATAATAATAATTACCGATAAAAAACAATATGCTATAGAAAACGCCACTATTGCTTCTTTCTTCTTTTCATTATATATAATACCAATTAGAATTATACTTAATATATGTGTTATTAAAACACACAAAGATAAATTTCCAAACGTACTAGTAAAATATGAACTTATACAAAATGATAATATACCCATCAATGCGATTTTATATTTATTATTTTCTTCTAGACAAACATATACAGTTAAAGCAAATAAAAAAACTTGTAATATTGAAACTGCAATATCAATCATTAAAACCACCAAATTACCACCCCCATAGACTTATGTCTATCTCATTTTTTTCATTGATTCTGGCATTTCTTCAGCACCAGCTGATAAATAAGATGCTGTAGCTGAAGTCACCATCTTCTCAGAAGCTTTCTTTAAAATCTCTGCTGTTAATTTTTTTATCATCATAATTTCCATCTCCTCAAAAGTTAATTTTTATTTTTTTCTAATCTATTGAACATTAAAAGTGTTTGAAACATTACTGTCCAGGTAATTAATAGGTAATAATTACTATACTTGTACATTATAATCGAAGCAAGTATAAATAGAATTATGTTACATAATCCCTTTCGTCTATTCTTTTGTATTAAATGGGGATGTGTAATTGGCATTTTTGGATTTATTACTGGAGCCTGATTATATATGCAAAAAATACATATAATAAGTACAATACAATTTCCTAAAAATGTAAAAGATGTATTTAGACTTAAAATCAAAATTCCAGCTGTTAATAGCATAGTTGCTATAAAACACTTTAATTGTGTATCTTCATGATATCCACCTATAAAAGGTTTACTCAAAGACATTACAGAAATAATAATTACTGATTCGATAAAATATCCCAATATAGAAAATATCACTATTGTCGAAATAAGTTTTATACTTTCAAATAGTATAGTTCTTAAAACATAATCCATTTCTTCTTTCTCTTCTTTTGTATAATTATCCTGTGCTACAAACTCAACAACTTTTTCCGATATTTTTCTCACCATAATTTATCTTTATTTCCTTTTTGATTTTATATTAACATTATATAACATTTAATCTATCTACTCAATATATTTTTACATATGATTCTATTTTTTTCTTATTCTTTTTATAAAATTCACTTTTTACTAACTTTTATATATAGGCAGTATGGTAATATATGTATTTCAATGAACATATTGTTATGAACTTTGAACACTGTTAACATTATATTGTTCATAAATTGAACTATATATTTTCATCTTGGAGGTAAATTAATATGAATGATAATATGTCTTATTGGAAAGAAGTTTGGGAAAGAAAAGGAAATTCATATGCTATAAGCTTAGAAGAATTTGATGGTTATGAAGACACTTGTGCAAATGTAAAAGAAATCGCAGACTATATTACAAAGGAATTATGTATAACAGAAAATGATACAATACTAGAGGTTGCATGTGGTGCAGGTGGACTAGCTCAATATTTAAAATACAAAAAATACGTAGGAGTAGACTATTCTAATTCTCTTGTAAAAAAACATATTGAAATCCTAAAAAATTCTGTTTTATGTGGTGAAGCTAATGATTTGATATTTAAAGATAAAAGCTTTGATTATGTAATATGCTTTGGTGCATTTCATTACTTTCCAAGTCATGAATATTCTAATCAGGCAATTTCAGAATTCAAAAGAATTGCAAAAAAAGGAATATTCATTGGTGATCTGCCACTAACATCACACAGAGATACACATCTATTATACAAAAAGGAAGATTTCTCTGACTGGAAAATAACTGACGGTTGCTATAATCCTTGTAGATTTAATATAAGCTTAAAATTATAATCTAAAACATATAAATAAATTGTGTAGAATCAAAGTTTAGTGGATAACAACCGAAATTCAATATATGATAGGCTCGATTGTAAGAAAATTTGAAGCAAAAATTCTAAAGCCAGAGGATGCCCCCAAAAATGTTTGCTCCAAAAAGCAAGTTTTGGACAAACAATTTTGGAACATCCTCTGGCTAAGAATTTAATGCATAAAATTTTTAATACAATACTACGCCTATTCATATATTGAATTTCTTTGTTTTCTCTATGATCATAGAAATCGAACTCTTGTTAATTATGATTTATGTTTTCAAGAATATTTCATGACTAAAAATATACTTTTCAAGCAATTGTAGTAATCTATGAAACTACTTATAAAATCTCTGTAATGCCTAAGAAATAAGCAAATTCTTAAGAATTTACATTCTGATATTTATAAATTCATAAAATTATACCTTTTAAAAAATAATAAAATATTAACTTTTTAAATCTTTAACATAGATAAATAAATATTATTTAATTTAAAAATGTATTTATTTAAATCAATGATGTTAATAGTATGAGTTTAGATGAAACAAAGAAATAAAGTTCTTATGTTGGCGGTGTCTTGCATTCGAAAATGAAGGTGTAGAATTTTTACATTAATGATTGTTCCAAAATTGTTTGTCCAATACTTGTTATTGGAGCAAACGATTTTGAGCACAATCATTGATGTTTAAATTCACAGCTTCATTTTTGTGGCAAGCGAGCCACACATAAGAGCTTTATTTCGGTTATTTAACTCTAAACTCTGATTCTACATCCTATTTTTAAATTTCACATAATCTTGCAATTTTATTTTCATAAAATATTCACTCATTGCTTCAATGAATCTTTCAATATCATCAGTTTTAATATCTCCCATATTAGCAACTCTAAAAGTATTTTTTTCTGCTAATTTTCCTGGATATATTGTAAATCCTTTTTCATATAAATAGTCATGAAACTCTTCAAAATCATAATTTTCATTATCCGGCTCTATTACTGTTGTTAATAACATTGAAGCATTTTCATCACCGACTAATCTTTTTAGCTTTAATTTATCTAATCCACTCCATAAAATCTTGCAACATTCCTTATATCTTGCTTCTCTTTTTTCTACTGTTTCCTTTTTTGTCTCTTTTATTGCTTGCTTTAGTGCATACACAACTTGTACTGGAGGTGTAAATCTCATTTGATTATTTTCTTTGAAATACTCATACTGTTTATATAAATTTAAATACATATTTCTCGGCTTAATATACTTAATTTTATTTAAAGTATCTTTATTACATATAACAAAACTAACTCCAGCCATACCTTGTATGCATTTGTTTGAACTGGAAATCAAATATTTTATATTCATTTTTTCCATATCTATTTCAATTCCAGCAAAAGAACTCATAGCATCTACAATTAAGTTTACTTTATATTTTTCGCACAGTTCTCCAATAGTTTTTATATCATTTAAAAGACCTGTTGTAGTTTCATGATGAACTACTGCTAAATGTGTTATATCTTCAATTTCATTCATCTTCTTATCTAATTCATTAAAATTTATTTTTTTTATTGATGAACATTTAAATTCTATATAATTTAAATTATATATTTTACACATTTCACATATTCTTTTACCATACGCGCCATTATTAATTACAAGAACCTTCTCTTCATTATTGATTACTGAGCTTATTACTGATTCAACTGCTGCTGTGCCAGAACCTCCAAATAATATTGTAGTATATTTAGAATTATCTGCTACAATATTTGTTAATTCTTTTGATATGTATCCCATAACATCTCCAAATTCTTTTTCCCTTGGGCAAATATCTGAAACTATCTGTGCAGATTTTACACTGTCTGATGTTGTTGCTGGACCTGGATTTAATAAAATATTTCTTTTTATATCTTTACATATCATAATTTTTTCCTTTCTATATTTCATCCAAATATTCCATAAGCATATTTTTATTTTCAATTGGAGTTGTAGTAGGTCTGCCTAAATCTTTTCTTGCCCCCTTATTTACCTTAATCTCTAGGAATGCCAATTCATTTGTTTCATTAATTTCTTTTAAGCATCTTCTAATCTCACTTGTATTTACACATGAATAAAATTTTTTATATCCACAAGCCTTTGCTATTTTCAATAAATCTATATCTAATCCAACAGTTTTTTGTCCCCCTACTGAATCATGTGCTCCATTATTAATAACTATATGAACATAATTATTTACATTTTGATTTCCTATAATAGCCATTCCGCCCATATGCATAATTAAAGCCCCATCCCCATCTAAGCAGTAAACTTTAGTATTTCTTTTGTTAATTGCAATTCCCAAAGCTATTTGTGAAGCATGTCCCATAGATCCCACTGTCAAAAAATCTTTATTATGACCTTCATTTCTCTTTTCTCTTATCTCAAATAATTCCCTTGATGCCATACCAGTAGTTGAAACAATGACAGATTCCTTATTTATCTCTGATAATATTATTTCTATAGCTTGCTCTCGTGATAATTCAAATTTATTTTTACTGTCACCTAAAGATGTTGAAGCATATTCTTCAAAAGTTTCCTTCCTTACAATAATTGCATATGGCTCTTTTGTTTCTATCATATAGTTATATGCTCTTTTTAATACATTCTTTATATCATCATTTGTAGTATCTTTGCTTATTACTTCATATGATATTCCTATACTTTCCATAAGCTTAACTGTTATTATCCCTTGCTTTTTGTGCTGAGGTTCATCTTTTTTCCCTGGTTCACCTCTCCACCCTATTAATAGCAACATAGGAATTTTATAAACTAATTTATCAGCTAATGAAACTAGTGGATTCACTGCATTTCCAATTCCTGAATTCTGCATATATACTAAAGGAATTTTTCCTGATGATAAATAATATCCTGCAGCAAGTCCGATTGCATTACCTTCATTTGCTACAATTATATTGCTTTTTTCTTCTTGGTCAGAAATATATGCACAAAATGATTTTAATAGTGAGTCTGGCACTCCTGTAAAAAAACCTATTTCATAGCTTTTTAGTGTATTATAAAAACTTTCAACATTTATCATATCTTTTCTCTCCGCATAATATTTTTTAAATTAGCTTTCACCTATTATTAATAACTAGATTTGATACAATATAAGACTTACTAAAATATATAATTAAATACTACTAGGAATTAGATTTAAAATTTCTTTTATTGGCATACAATTTATTGATGCTTCCTTAGACCTTTCATTTAGTAATATGGTTTTCGCTGTATCTACCATTGCTGGATATGCGCTTCTTATTAAATGATTTGCATAAATTATCACATTGATTCCGAGTTCTGATAGTTCATTTTCAGTCATAAAATTATACGAGGTAGGTACAACAACAAGTGGAACTCTATTTTCTAATTTATTATATAATCTGCAGAATTCAATTATTTCTCTTCCATCACTTTCTTTACTATGAATCATAATTCCATCACTGCCTGCTTCTATGTATGCTTTTGCTCTTTTTATAGCATCATCCATTCCATTTTTAGCAATCAAACTCTCAATTCGTGAAATTATCATGAAATCGCTAGTAACTCTAGCTTCTCTTCCCGCTCTTATTTTTTCACAAAAATGTTCAATAGTATCTTGTGTTTGAGTAACTTCTGTTCCAAATAAAGAATTTTTTTTAAGTCCAGTTTTATCTTCAATTATAATAGCTGACATGCCTAATCTCTCTAAAGTTTTTACTGTATATACAAAATGTTCTATTTGTCCACCTGTATCTCCATCTACTATTATCGGCTTTGTTGTAACCTCTAAAATTTCATTTATTGTATTTAGTCTAGATGTTAGATCTACAAGTTCAATATCAGGTTTCCCCTTAGCTGTAGAATCACATAAAGAACTAATCCACATCCCATCAAATTCTTTAACTTTTCCATCTTTCTCTACTTTAGTCTTTTCAACTATTAGACCTGTCAGTCCATTATGAGCTTCAAGTATTCTTATATGTTTCTTTGAATATATCAATTCTTTTAATGATTTCATTCTTTGCTCTGGGGTTATACCAATATTATAAAGTTGTTCTTCTAATTTACTTATAGATACTCCTTTAGTATATGGGACTTCAACAAGCTTACCATCCCATTCTTTTAAAACTTCTATAACTTTATCTCTTATTTCCCTTTGATCTCCTTCCATCCAATCATCACCATGCAAAACATAATCTGGCTTAATTTTTCTAAGATTAGGCACTTGATTTAATATATCTTGAGGTATTACTTCTATAACACCTTTAATATTTTCAACCACTTTTTTTCTTTCTTCATATTTCATTATTGGATTTCTCCAATATCCTCTAATAACCTTATCTGTATGCAATCCTACAATAACATTGCCAAGCTTCCTTGCTTCATTAAGAACATTTAAATGCCCTTGATGAATTATATCTGCACTCATAGCTACATATACTTTTTTCATAATTAAATTCCTCTCACTTTCATTTTTTCTAGTTGCGGTAATATTTCATTTTTTATTCTTTTTAAATGATGTTTATCATCAACTTCGCCCCATATTAAATTATCAATTTTTAAATATCCAACTTTTCTATTCTTAGCTGCATCAAATATTGCATTTTCATAATCATATTTTCTGATTTCTTCAACTAGATTATTATCATAATATACATCACTCATTTTACTTCTATATTCTTTAATCATTTCTTTATACAATTTCATAGAAATCTTTGATATCCCAACAAGTTCTCCATAAACTTCATCAATTTCTTCCCTAGCTTTAGATATTTTATATAGGTTATCATCTCTAACTTCTACATAACATTCATCACCTGAATTTGTTTTTCCACTTAAAAGAACACAATCTTCGCTTTCAGAATTAATTGTCTTAATTAATCCATAAACCTCGTATAGAATATCACTTTCAAGTAATATAAAATCCTCTTTTAACTCATTTTCTAATATTGACAGTGAAGTCATGCTTCCTGTTGCTTTATATTTTCTATTTTTAACTGTATGAATACAGCTTTTGTCTTTTGCAAATTCCTCATATAATTCACTAAGATATCCAGTTACTATATAAATTTTTTCTATTCCAATACTCCTCAATTTTTCTATTGACCGTTCCACTAAACTTTTCCCTTCTATTTTTAGAAGGCCTTTAGGTACTTCATTTTGGGTTATATCTTGCAAGCGACTCCCCATTCCTGCCGCTAATATTACTGCCGTTTTAATACTCATAACTCAACCTCCATATAAAGTTCATTTTTTGAACACCTTTATCCTATCACCTTTCATTGTTCAAAACAATATGTTCAATAATTGAAATTACAATTTTTACAAAGAAATAATCATGCATAAAAATAAACACTAAGTTTTACACATATAAAACCTAGTGTTTATTTAATAATGCTTTATTCAGATAAAAGTTCCCATTCTTCATATAGCTTCTCTATATTTTCTTGTATAATCTTAATTTCCTTATTAACTCTTTCGCTCTCTTCCGGATTAGAATATATTTCTTCTTTACACAACTCTTCTTGTAAATTTTCAAGTTTTTCTTCCTTTTTGCTTATATTATCTTCTAATTCCTTAATTTTCTTTTGTTTTTCTTTTTCTTCTTTTTCTAACGCCCTCTTTTTCTTCTTCTCTTCATTTATTTGAGTTTTGGTTTTTCCTCCGGCTAAGCTTTCAAAATGCTCAAATCTTTGTGGATTCTTTTTCTTTTCAACATAATAATTATAATTTCCTAAATATTCATTAACCCCATTCTCTTCTAATTCCAATATTCTATTAATAACCTTATTCAAGAAATATCTATCATGTGATATAACTATTAGTGTTCCATCATAAGTTAAAATTGCTTCTTCTAAAGCTTCCCTTGATGGAATATCTAAATGGTTAGTAGGCTCATCTAAAAGTAATAAATTTGATTTAGATAACATTAATTTTAATAGATTTATTCTACATCTTTCTCCACCACTTAGCTTATTTATTTCTTTAAATACATCATCACCTCTAAATAAGAATGATCCAAGATAGTTTCTTAGCTCTGTGGTAGTTAATTCCGGAAACTCATCCCATACTTCATCTATTATTGTCTTATCAAGGTTTAAGTTTGACTGCTCTTGATCATAGTATCCTAGATTAACATTTGCTCCAAGAACCTTACTTCCACTATCACTTTCTATTTTATCCATTATTATTTTAAAGAAGGTAGTCTTTCCACGCCCATTTTCTCCTATTAAAGCTACTTTTTCTCCTCTTTTTAAATCAAAGCTTAAGTTAGTAAATAGTTTTTTATCGCCATAACTCTTAGATAACTTTTCTACATGCAATACATCATACCCACTCTTCACCATTGTCTCAAAATTGATTCTTGATGCCTTCTTTTCTTTATCTGGCGCATCAATTCTTTCAATTTTTTCAAGCATTTTTTCTCTACTTTCTGCTCTTTTTATACTCTTTTCTCTATTAAATGATTTAAGCTTTTCAATTACTGCCTCTTGTCTTTTAATTTCTTCTTGTTGAAGATTATATGCCTTAAGCTTTGCTTCATAATCTTTTTTCATAAGCTCTAATGCTTTAGTATACGGTGCATTATAACAATTAACATGACCATTTATAACTTGAAAAGTATTGTTTGTTACAGAATCCAAGAAAAATCTATCATGGGAAATTACAATAACAGTTCCTTTATAAGTTTTTAGATATTCTTCTAGCCATTCAATAGCCTCTAAATCTAAGTGGTTTGTAGGTTCGTCTAAGAGTAATATTTCCGGCTTCAAAAGCAGTAACTTACATAGTGCTACTCTTGTCTTTTGTCCACCACTTAATGTATGTATTTCTTTACTAAAATCATCTTCTGTAAAGCCTAATCCTTTAACAACTCTTGATATTTCACCTTTATATGTATAACCGCCTCTATTTTCATAAAGATCTTGTGCTGTTCCATAATCCTTTATTATTTTTTCATGATAATCAGCTTTACTTTCATCATATGGCTCATTCATTTTTTCTTCTAAATCTTGAATTTTCTTTTCAAGCCTTTGTAGATCTTCAAAAACTAACAACATTTCATCATATATACTATTACACGATTCTAAATCTAAATGTTGGGATAGATATCCCAAAGATTTATTTTTATCTATAAAAACTTCACCATCATCTTGAGATAATTCTCTTGTCAATATTTTAAATAAAGTTGATTTTCCTTCTCCATTAGCACCAATGATACCAACTTTATCTCCTTCATTAATTGAAAATGTTATATCTTTTAATACTTCAGTTATTCCATAACTTTTGCTTATGCCTTTACAACTTAAAACAATCATTTTTCTTCCTCCAGCAATACTATGTCAATTATAATTTCCCACAGAATAATTTTAAAATTATTCTGTACTTTTACTTTTGTATAAATTAAAAATTACAATAACTTTCTGTAGATTATTATACTATAGATAACTAACTTATATCAATTTTACTCATTTTCATATACATTATATTCTATAGTTAATTTGTTTTACAGTTGTAATATAAAAACATTAACAAGAAAAAAATTAGAATGATTCAATAATTTGAACCATTCTATTATCAGTAATTTTAAAACTAATCTCATTTTTCTACTTTGTCTATTTCATCTTCATCAAATATCTTAAATCCGGCTTCTTTTTCTAACGACTTCATTTTATTGCTAATACTATTTTTCTCTCTAATAAAACAGCTTATCTTCCCTTATAATAATATTTAAGTAATGTTCAAGTTTAGCCTAAATATTATTATATTAGGAGATGAATACATCTCCTAATAATTAAGCATTCAAAATTAATCTTGTATTTTTCATTGTATCATCTTGAACTAAAACATACCCTATCTGTGGTCTCTTATTGAATAATCCTATTATATATATTGTTATGAACTGTGCCTTACGTAACCTAATATTACTAATATACTTAGCAAATGATCCATCATCGCTTACTACCAAGAAATTATAAATTCCAGGAGATATAGGATAATATTCATTTGTTTCAAGATATGATACTTCATCGAACAAAACAACATTTTCTGGTAATCTTAAAGATAAAAGCGGAGAATCTGGTGATAAATTTATAAATCTAACTGATGACAATAATGGATTGGTTATATTATGTGTATCATCTAATACAAAGAATGATATTTCACCATTTTCATAGGTCACAGCAATTGTATAAACTCCATTTGGTTGAACCTCAGATGGTTCTGTTATTAATGGTCTTGATTTTGTCCCAGCTTTATATAATTGAACCTTATATTTATCTGCTGGTATTGATATATATTCAGTTATAGTCCCAAAAGCTAAATTAGAATATATAAGTTTTCCATTAAAATATACATCTACATTTGGTCCATCTGGAATAGCATGTAACAATCTTACTTTTCCATTTACCCTAGGTAATGAATCATCAAATAACATCATTACTCCATTTCCTCCTTATTATAATATTGTAAAGATAGCTTAACTATCCTTTTTGTAATCACTTTTGCCAATGGAGAAGGTATTTGATAATCAAAAAATGCACTCATTACATTTTGATTATTTGCTTCAATTTCTGAAAATATTCTATTTACCTCTGCATCTCCTCTATTTTCATCAAGATCTGTTTCTTCATTTAATTCTAAATCAAAGTTTTTTAATATCTCTGATGGTAATGGAACTTTTACTATTGGCTGCATTGGTATATACTTATCAATGTCGCTTCTGCCAGCACCCATAGAATTTGTACTTTCTTCTTCTGTATAACTCATGGAACTTGGATTTTCACCACCTGATTCACTCATAGAACTTGGATTATAGTCCAAATTTTCTGTATTCCCCATTGCTCCTTGGTTCATATTTGTATTTGATTTATTGCTTCCTTTATAACATTCACCTATCTCATTATAGTAGCAATATAATTGATCCTTACTTGTTTCACTAGGAAATAAGTTAGGACTTTCCAAATTCTCATCTACTGGATTATTAATTTTTCCTCCCATTATACTACCTTCATCACTTCTAAATAAATTTTGATCAAATTTAGGTGGTATAAATCTAAACTGTTTATTCTTAACTTGAGACATATATTTATCTGCTATATTCATTTAAATCCCTCCTTTAAAATTCTTTATAAATATATGAGTAAAAATGCTATTTGTTCCCTTTAATAATATGAAATCATAAAATGATATAGTACAATATATGATTAAGATTATCACATTAAATATCTTCTATGAATAAGATATACTGGAGGAGATGCATATGAAGATAAAAAATAAAGGAAACATCAGAGATTTATTTATTGGATTAAATGAAAAAGTCTGCGATGGTAACGGTGAATGCATAGATGGAATAAACTTTGATAATGCTGCTACTACTCCAACTTTTAAATCTAATATAAATGTTCTAAAAGATATGAGTAAAATTTATGCTTCCATTGGCAGAGGAGCTGGGCAAAAAGCTGAAATATCAACTAATCTGTATAATGAAGCTAGAAATTTTTTAATCAATTACTTTAATATAAAAAATAAAGATGACTATACAGTTGTCTTAGTAAAAAACACCACTGAAGGTATAAATAGACTTTCAAAAATTCTACCACAAAATAATGACGATGAGATTATTATAAGTTCTAGAATGGAACATCATTCAAATGATTTACCATGGAGAAATCGTGGTAAGGTAGACTATATCGAAATTGATGAATATGGAAGACTCAAATTAGAAGAATTAGAAGATAAACTCAAGAAAAACTTAGGTAAAATAAAATATGTATCACTTACTGGCGCTTCTAATGTAACAGGCTATATAAATGATATTCATTATATAGCAAAAATTGTTCATAAATATAATGCCAAGTTAATCGTGGATGGAGCTCAGCTTGTTCCACATAGAAGAATCAATATTGGTGGTAATTCTAAAGATGAGCAAATTGATTTTTTAGTCTTCTCTTCTCATAAAATATATTCTCCATTTGGAATTGGCGTAATTATAGGATTAAAAAAAGATTTTGATTTAGGTAAGCCTGATCATATAGGCGGCGGCACAGTTGATTTGGTACTAGATAATGAAATTACTTATCTCGGTCCACCAGAAAGATACGAAGCTGGTACGCCAAATTTTTTGGGTACTATGTCATTGATTAATTCTTTAGAAGTTTTAGACGACATTGGCTATGATTATATTGAAGAACACGAAGACAAGCTACTAAAAGCCACCATAGAAGGTCTAAGTAGTATCCCAAAAGTTATTAATTATGGTGATACGGAATTCTTTGATGACAGGTTAGGAATATGTACTTTTAATATAAAAGATATGTATCATCGTGATGTTGCTGAAATTTTAGCTAAGAGAAAGGGCATTTCAGTTAGACATGGTTGGTTTTGTGCGCACCCTTATTGTAGAAGGTTAATGAATGCTACTGAAGAAGAAGCAAAAGCTTTTCTTAAAAATCCAGATGAAAAAATGCTTGGCATGATAAGAGTAAGCTTTGGACTTTATAATACTATAAAAGAAGTTCATGTATTTTTAAATGTTGTAGAAGATATATGTAATGGAAGATTTCAGTAACAAAAAATATTGATTTAATTATATTAAAAGGGAGATACATCAAATTGATCAATAAAATCGATTATGATAATCTCCCTATCTGTTTATTATAAATTAAACACTTTGTATTTAGGTAAGTTTCCTTCAAAAGCTAACTCGGGCATATTCTTAATTAATGGCTTAAAATAATCATAAGCTTCTTGCATAACGAAGTTTCCTTCTTCATTAATCCATTCTTTTGGAAAATATTTAACTTGATTAGCTATTTTTTCTGTATCAACTAACGTATATGAAACATCATATAAGAAATTACTTGTTCTATTAATTGCAACCATTTTTCCTGTTTCACCATCAACTGCATACTGGTATGCACATTTACCAACATCATATGCTTCTTTTAAGTCCATATCAGAAGCACAATGCATTGAACAACGTTGTAAAATTCCAAGTTCAAGTGCCTTAACTCTGTTAGTAATTCCATTTTCTATAATAATGTTCTTTAAATAATTACATACTCCGCCTAATTGTGCATGCCCAAATTTATCCTGTGTTGAAGATTCAATTTCAGAAATGAACTTTCCATCTTTATTTCTTATTCCCTCTGAAACCACTATGTATACTTTATTATTTTCTTCAAATCTCTTTCTAACATCTTTTAAGAACTTTTCCTCATCAAAGACTACTTCTGGAAGATATATAAAGTCTGCCACAGGCTTATTATCAATTCTTGCAAGGCAAGCTGATGCTGCAAGCCATCCTGTATCTCTACCCATAGTTTCTAATATAAATATCCCATTATTAGTATATACGGAAGAGTCTAAATATGTTTCTATTGCTGTAGTTCCTATAAATTTAGCTGCGCTTCCAAAACCAGGTGTATGATCGGTATACATTAAATCATTATCAATTGTTTTTGGAATTCCTATGAATTTAATATCTATATTTTTCTTCTTAGCATACTTCGATAATTTATTTATTGTATCCATTGAGTCATTTCCACCAACATAAAAGAATGCTTTTATATCATACTCATGGAATATTTTCATCAATCTATCATATTCTTCTTCATTGGTTTCCGGATCTTTTAATTTATATCTACAAGATCCAAGTCCAGATGATGGTGTAAATCTAAAGTATGAAATTTCTTCATCTGAAATTTCTGAAAGATTTATTATATTTCTTTCTAATATTCCTTCAATACCATTTAACCCACCATATACATTATCAAATGCTTTCATCTTCTTATTGCCTTTTAATAATCCTACAACACTTGAATTAATTACTGCTGTAGGTCCTCCTGATTGAGCTATTATACAATTAGACATGAAAATCCTCCTTATATTTGCTACACTAATAGTTTTAAATAACGTATACTATTTAGCAATAAATATACTCTATTTAATAATATACAATAAAAATAGACTTAAATAAAGGGTTTTTTTATTATAAAATAGATTTATTTTCTTTAAAGCTTTATATTATACTGCTCTTTATTAAGTAATATAAGTTTTTATTTTATTTTGGCATATATTCTTATTTCCGTAATTATTATTAAAGTAAGAGATTTTTTTAGAAAGGATTTTTATATGGAAATTCAATATCTTATTTTAATTGCTATAGCATTGGCTATGGATGCATTCGGCGTTACACTTGGAATTGGCTTAAATAATTGTCTATATGCAAAACATAAAATTATGTATATAATATCATTTTCTTTTTTTCAATTTCTATTCACATATATAGGTGGAAGCTTAGGATATTTATTTGATACTTATGTAACCAATATTCCTTCTGTAATAGGAGGAATTATAATGGCTATAGTTGGAATACTTATGATAATTGATGGAATAAAAGAAAAAGAAAATACCATTTTAATAAAAAAAAGTACATCATTAATATTAGGTATATCAGTTAGTATTGATGCTCTTGTTATAGGATTTACCACTTTCCATAGTCAAGGAATAAGTCTATCACTATTTATTAATTCTGTTTTTATAGGTCTTATAACAATGTTTATATGTACATTGGCATTTTTTATATGCAGATTTATACGTAAAATTGATTATGTTGTTAAATATTCAAATTTCTTGGGTGGATTAGCACTTATAGGATTTGGAATAAAAATGTTATTATTTTAATGATTCCTTCTCCTATATATTTATGTTACATATATGCTATAATATATTTAATATTTTATTGTTAGGAGATATTAATATGGATCCAAAAGAACTTTTAAAAATTAAAGGTCTTAAAGTGACCAATGGACGTATTAAAATATTAAATATATTGTCAAAGTCTGAGAATAGTTTATCTGCTGAAAATATATATCAAATTTACCTTAAAAACAATATAAATATAAATTTGAGTACAATATATAGAACATTAGAATTATTTTATGAAAAAAAAATAACCGAAAAAATAATCCAAGATGATAAAGTATTTTCGTATAGATTAAAACGCAATACTCATAGACATTATCTAGAATGTGATATTTGTCATAAAGAGATAGAAATTCCTTGTCCAATGAGTCAGATAGAAGAGACTGTAAAAAACACAACTGGATTTACTTTAACTGAACATGACCTAAAACTTAGAGGCGTATGTAAAGACTGTAAAAATAAAAAACATGATTAATTTAATTCCTTTTTATAGGATATATTCCTCCAATTTCATAGATTATATTTATTGTCTCTGCACACAATAATAGTGCAAAGCAAAGATGCTTAGCAAAAAATATTACATTCCAAAGGAGGAATACATTATGGCAAATTCATCATTAGTACCAGAAGCAAAACAAGGATTAGCTAAATTCAAAAATGAAGTAGCTAGTGAAATGGGAGTTCAATTTAGTGACTACAATGGAAACTTAACTTCAAAACAATGCGGAAGCGTTGGTGGAGAAATGGTTAAGAGAATGGTACAACAATACGAATCTGGCATAAAATAAGGATTCCAAAAGAGTGTACCAAATAGAGAGATAGCTTATTAAAGCTATCTCTTTTCTTTTACTTATGATATATATTATTATAAATATTTTAAGACATTCCGATAAACATACCTATAAAATATGGTATTAACCAAATAATCCATACTGTTATACTAAATTTGTGAAAAGTATCTTTTTTCTTTTCATCATTTTTATATAAAACCCATGTTGCCCATCCTGCATGAAATAACATTAATATTATTGCTAAGGCACCTGTGATTCCATGAATACTTTGACTTGTAGGATTCATAACTTCTATTCCTGACTTTGCTATTTCTCCCATTGTAAATGTTCCTATTGTATCAAATATTAATCCTAACCAAAATATTATAACATGATTTTTATTAAGAGTTTTTGCCTTTCTTTCTCCAAATACTCCTATTGTATAAAACACTAACGCTAATGTTATTGTTATTATTGCAAAAATTAATTTTCCATCCATATAATTTATTTGTTCTCCTTTATTTTATTTCTTAATTTTGTTAAAGCATCTTTTACTTGCTTTACTTCTTCTTCTGTAAAATTTTCAAATACCTTATCAAAACTTCCATTGATTTCTTCTATAAAGTTTTTTGCAAATTCAAATCCTTTATCTGAAAATGCAACATATGTGTTTCTTTTGTCCTTTTCATCTTTAATCTTTTTAACATAATCTGCTTTTTCAAGTCTTGCAACTATTCCAGATATTGTTCCTTTTGATAGAGACATTTCTTCACACAATTGAGAAATATTAACCTGTTTATTATGAGCAATAAGCTTTATTACCATGATCTGTTGATTTGTAAGTCCACTTTCTCTTAAACTCTTACTAACTGTGCCCATTGTATTTGCATATATTTCCTTTATAAGCATTGCTACCTCGAAAGAATCTTGTCTCATCTAATCTTCCCCCTGTTACTTCAATAATTTTATTATATTTCATCTTAATTTTACTTCTGTTATTTAATAATTTTCCTATCTTGTACTCTAACCGTCCTTAAAACTATTAAACAATTAAATTCTAATAATGATTAGATATTTAATTGGTGCTGATTTAGTTTCATGTTGTTAATTTCCCCCAAAAACTAATTACTATATTTTAACTTTGTATCAGTAAATTTTATTGAGCTTAATAAGAATAATACTCCTGCCATAAATAGTGCTAAGCCAAGTCCCATATAAAAGTCTCCTACATATACTGGATTAAATACTCCTATATTTCTAACTGTAATACCTAAGAAAATCATAAAACTCATTATGAAATAGCTTTTAAAATCAAAAAATGAAAATACACAATGCTTTTCTAAGCTGCTGTTTATAATCCTTCTTGTATGCTTTTTAAACATTTTACTAAATATAAATTTGAAAAACATATAAAATACTATACTTCCAGAAGCTATGCTAATAATCCAGTTGCCATTATTAATTTTTACGTCTCCTAAGCCTGAAGTTAATACTCTAAAGCCAGCAAATCCCCATACTATTCCTGCTATTAAAAGTAAAGTCCTCTTTTCTACTTTTGGTGTATATTTAATTAAATTTTTCATATTATCATCTCCTATAAAGTTAAGCATAAAATAGTTTGCATAGAAACTAATTAGTTTCTATGCAAACTATTTTATGC
>ENA-OWPM01000220-OWPM01000220.1-human-gut-metagenome-genome-assembly--contig:-NODE-220-length-76711-cov-54.280409_pt1 | contig 76711 bp, 61 predicted proteins | sample MGYA00248267_ERZ651852 | MGnify/ENA primary metagenome ERZ651852 (study PRJEB26924, sample SAMEA4378228) | human gut metagenome | biome: human gut; feature: human-associated habitat; material: faeces... | reverse complement strand
GAGCACTTGGCTACGGACCAAGGTGTCGGGAGTTCGAATCTTCTCGCGCACGTATCTAAGTCCTTGAAATTTATTTCAAGGACTTTCCTTATACAATAAAATAGGAAGTTAGTAGTTATTATATGAGTGAAACAAAAGTAGAGAAAAAAAGAATTGATTTTTTAGATTATCTGAAAGCAATTTGTGTTATTATGGTAATTATTACACATTATGAATGGGAAGATAAAGGATCTCCATTCTTTACAATGATGATTAATATGGCAGTTCCTGTTTTTATGATTATCAGCGGTTATAATTTCGCAATGTCTAACAGGAAAAAAACAGGTGGAAATTTAAGGAAAATGTATGCATGGGAAATGATCAAACCAAAACTGATACGTTTTCTTGTGCCGTTTTTTACTGTCTGTATCATAGAAATTATTATATTAATGATAGAAGATAAGCATATTAATCCTCCGAGAATTTTTTTACTGGGGGCATATGGACCGGGAAGCTATTATGTACCGATCATGATCCAGTTGTTAGTGATTTTTCCTATTATATATAAACTGGTAGAAAAAAATGCTAAAATTGGAATTGCTTTATCAGGTGCCGCGAATTTGTTGTTTGAAATCGGCGTAAAAGTATTTGATATGGATAAATATTATTATCGTCTGAGTATCGGAAGATATTTGCTTTTGATCTCATTTGGATGTTATCTGTATTTACATCCGGAGCACAGGGTAAAAAAATGTCAGCTTATCAGCATGTTTCTGATCGGATTGGCTTATATTGTTGCAGTTTTTGGCTTTGACTGGGACATGGTTCTTTTTGATTACTGGAAAACAACAGCAATGCCGATTGCATTTTATATTTTTCCGATTGTAATATTATTATTCCGAAAATTTTATTATATAAAATTGCCGGGAATGATCGGAAATACATTGACATGGATCGGGCAGGCATCTTATCATATTTTCTTAGTACAAATGGTTTATTATCATTTTGAACTTGGCGGAAAGATCATGGACAGTGCATGGTATATTGCGCTTCCTTTTAATATTCTGGTAACAGTGACAGCAGGTCTTGCATTTTATGAAGCAGACTGTCGTTTTATCAGGAATATGAAGTATTTGAAATACAGAGTAAAACAGAAAATCGCATAAAGAAAAACAACACGTTTAATCCGAATTTACTGTCCTTTGCGTTTTCACCATTTTATTCGGTAGGGGAAATCGGCGGCAATTTCTTCAGTCTTATTATTTGCTTTGTGCCACGTATTTTAGTAGGTGTCGTACCATACTTTGTGTATATTGGAATAAAGAAGTTGTGCAAATTGAAAGCCGGAAGCAATTGTTGCGGCGCTGCTTACAATGGCGATCGGAAAAATCGCTGTCGGGATTGCAGATGATATGCTTGCTATAACTGTAATGGCATGTAACTGCAAGATTTTGATCGCGCCGCCAATGTTTGTCGATGTGATCCCAGTCACTTCAGCACAGGAAATGTTTGAAAAAGTAGCGACAAATGCGTCAGAAAACGATATAATAATAAAAGCAGCGGCTGTTGCAGATTACAGACCAAAAGAGGTCTGTGACGAGAAGATAAAGAAGTCAGACCGCGATGCTGTGATCGAATTGAAACGCACAACCGATATTCTTGCATATTTAGGACAGAACAAAGGAAAGACATATTTATGTGGATTTTCCATGGAAACAGAAAATATGCTGGAAAATTCCAGAAAAAAACTGGATAAAAAGAATCTTGATATGATTGTTGCCAACAATTTAAAAGAAAAAGGTGCAGGATTCGGTGTGGATACAAATCTGATCACGATCATCACGAGAGACCGGGAACTGCAATTAGAGCTGATGAGCAAGCAGAGTGCTGCAAATTGTATTTTAGATGAGATCATCAAAGAAATAAAGAATCGTTAACAGATAAGAAAGTGGCAGGTAGATTGTATGGAAGTATTGAAGGTACAAAAGGGTCAGGTTGTCGCAAAAAAGAATGACAAAGTAAAAGAATGGTATTTTATTCAGGAAGGTTCTGTGATCCAGAAGTATGCGTTTGTGGAATTGGAACTGAAGCAGAACGGCATTGTCGGAATTTTGGAGAACGACAGATTTCTGTGTGATTATATTGCGGCGGAGGACAGTGTACTTGCGGTATTTCTGTGTGAATCCTCGGAAGATCTTCAGGGTATTTTATCCAATGATCCTAAGATCCGGAGATATTTTTTAAAAGCAGCAATCGAACAGAGACAGCAGATGCTGCAGGTTTATGCGGGACTGGATGTGAAATGCAGACAGTTTCATACATTTATCGAGACATTTTATAATGATTATAAAACCATTTGCAATCAGTATCAGTTAGAGGAACAGCCATTTTCGAAAATGGACTATTTCCATTCTCTGGAAATGCGCCATAAAGCAGAAAAATGGGAAATGGATAATAGCAGCAGTCTGGTCACAAATTATCTGGAAGAATATTTGAACCTTCTGGAAAAAGATGACAGTCTCTGTGTCGGAGCAATCATGGAGGCATCCGCGCAGATGCGAAGAGTGGCACAGGGAATCAGCGAGATGGCTGCGTATCTTTTATATAATAAGGATCTGCTGATCAGTGAGTCAGGAAAAGATATTTTCCAGTTATTCTTTGACCTTGAGATCCGTGCCGGACTTAATCATGAGGAATTAGAACCAATCAATAAAGAGGTAAAACTGATCATTGAACTGGTAAAAAAATTAAAGATTTATGATCAGAGAGTCATTGATTACCGTTGGAGTGAATATCAGAACTATGAATTTGGAAGCAATGGCTTAGAGGAAGTGGCTTCTGTCGGAGTTTTTGATGAGGACGAAGATGAGTTTGAGAGTGATGAAGAAGAGAGCGAGGACTGCTTAGAGCACATTCTTACTTATGCAGGATTAGATGAACTGCAGATAGAGGATGTCCGCAACAAGATCAAGGAATACCGTGAACTGCCGGATATGCTCTCTACTGATGATGAGGCTTACCGCATCAGAAAACAGTTAACACCAGTTTTTTATGATGTATATTATAAGGTATTCATGCGTGCGATGCAGGAGCAGGATCAGACAACGCCGATCATTGAAATGTTTTTAAATTTTGGATTTATGGATGTGCAGATGGTGGGCGAGGACAATGCCAATGCATTGTATGACCTGACAGAGCATTTGGATTTATGTCATTCCGAGCATGTGTATACCATGTATGAATGGCTCAAGGCAATCTATGAAGGACGAAAAGAGCCGTCCAAGAATGAGTTTGATCTCGATTACAGTCAGTATTTATTGGAGAAGCTTAAAACTAAGCAGATTACGGAAGCACAGATGAAACAGCTTCAGGATAACCGTGAACTGAAAGTAAAATACGAGATTCAGAATATGTTTATGTCCGGAAACCGTGCAACATATGGAAAGATTTCCACATTCTGCCCGATCTTAGGAGAGTATGATCTGATCAATTCCGTGGAAAAAATGCTTGTGACAGCAGAGCGGTTAGAGGAAGTAATCAACCAGATCCGTAAAGTAGATTTCTCTGTTTTTTACCGGGAAGTGCTGTTTTCAGACCCGGAAAAAGGAATTAATCATGAAAACATTATGAAAGAGGTATTGCCGGATATTATTTTAATGCCGAATGCCGGTACGAAAGCAATGATGTGGCAGGAGACGGCAGGAGTAAAGCGAGACACGTCAGCACGCTTTATGTTCCCGATTTTTACAGCAGTAGATCTCGAAGACATGATGATCGAGACAATGGCAAGATATCGCTGGGAGATCTGCAGAAAGATTCAGGGCGTACACTGGAATGATATCCGTGAAAAGTCACTGACTGCCGAGTATTGCGATTACATCCAGTTTTACCGGAAGAATTTTGACTTGTCTGCGGATGCAAAAGAAAAGCTGAAAAATGCTTTATTCCGTGCAAAGAATAATTACAGAGAAGTGTTTGTGAAAGATTACCAGAACTGGATCAAATACGAATCGAGAGGAAGCTACCGTCTGAACAAAGTTTCAAGACAGATTCTCATGAGTTATTGTCCGTTCTCGAAAGAATTGCGAAACGAACTGAAAGCAAATCCTATGTATCAGGAGCTTTTGAACCGCTACGATATCCAGTGCTCTAAGAGCGTGAAACGTATCCTTGCAGTTTATGACAAGTATAAACGTGCCGGTGGAGAACTGAATCAGGATTTGAAAGACAACTTATTATATTATCAGATGTAAATATTGTCATGTTGAAGAAATGATACAAACTTATAGAAAAAGCCGGGTGCTGTGCACCTGGCTTTTTCTGAGGGGAGTATAAATAATTAATAAGGGGTATAACTATGATACGTTTTCGTATCACAACGTTAGTATAGCCTATCTATATTTAAAAAGCAATTTAAAAAATGTATATTTTGTGTGAATCTTCAAATAATAGAAATGCATGTGACAGAACAGTTTTACATGTAAAAAAGAAGAAAATTTTGTACACAAAACAGGAGGACATTTTATCATGGCAAAAAACATGGATAGTACAAACAAGAGCGAAAACAATTACGAGCAGAACAGCTATGAAAACAGCAATGGACAGAATAAGAGTGGTCAGAACAAATCCACCAATAAATCTACAAACAAGTCCACAAACAGATCCACAAACAAAACTTCCGACTGCCACCACGAGGAGCAGTAGCACGGAAAACGAATTGCTGCATAACATGTAATAAGGAAAAATCAGAGACAGATTACAGAACACACTGTGATCTGTCTCTTGCTATAAAGGGAGGAAATATGGCATTCTATACCATTCATCCAAGAGATATCCAGAATATATGTTTTCAGAAAAGAGCAAGAGTGGTTGATATCCGAAATCCGCAGGAATACAGAAAATACCATTATAAAGGTGCGGTGAACATCCCGTATAGTGACGAAGACCACTGGGGCTGCCGCTTCTCAAAAAACCGTCCTCTGCTTTTGTACTGTGAGTATGGAAGTACAAGTCTTCTTGCTGCAAGAAAACTTGGAAAAGAAGGGTATGAGGTTTACACGGTGATCGGTGGCGCAAATGCGATGCGGGAACAGTTACCCACATTTTAGCAATTGACAGTTCAAAATAGAACAGATAATATAAGAATAGGTTTTTAGACTTATTTTTAGAGGAGATTTCAGTGAGAACATTTGATTTACTTGTGCCTTGCCATTTTGGTTTAGAGGCAGTTTTAAAAAGAGAAATATATGATCTTGGATATGAGATCACAAAAGTAGAAGATGGCAGAGTGACGTTTGAGGGAGATGAGGAAGCAATCTGCCGTGCCAACATTTTCCTGCGCACGGCAGAACGTGTGATGATCCAGGTTGGACGTTTTAAGGCGACAACCTTCGAAGAACTTTTTCAGGGAATCAAGAATCTTCCGTGGGAAGAATATATTCCGGAAGACGGAAAGTTCTGGGTAAAAAAGGCATCTTCCATTAACAGCAAACTGTTCAGCCCGTCGGATATCCAGTCCATTGCAAAGAAAGCAATGGTGGAGCGCATGAAGCAGAAGTATCATAAGGACTGGTTCAAAGAAGACGGAGCAGCCTATCCGGTCCGTATTTTTTTACTGAAGGATGAAGTGACGGTGGCATTGGATACATCCGGGGAATCTTTACATAAACGTGGTTACAGAACGATGACCAGCAAGGCGCCTTTGACAGAGACACTTGCAGCATCACTGATTCTGCTGACACCATGGCGGAAAGACCGTATTCTGGTCGATCCATTTTGCGGAAGTGGTACATTCCCGATTGAGGCAGCTATGATCGCTGCGAATATCGCACCGGGAATGAACCGCGATTTTACAGCGGAAGAATGGACAAACCTGATCGACCGCAAACTCTGGTATGAGTGTGTAAAAGAGGCGGAAGATATGATTGACACAACAGTGAAAGTCGATATCCAGGGATATGATATTGACGGAGAGGTGATCAAAGCCGCCAGAGAGAATGCAAAGCGGGCAGGAGTTGATCATATGATCCATTTCCAGCAGCGTGCGGTTGCAGATTTAAGCCACCCGAAAAAGTATGGATTTATTATCACAAACCCACCATATGGGGAACGTTTAGAGGATAAGGCAGACCTTCCAAAGCTGTATACAGAGATCGGACAGTCGTTTGCAAAATTAGATTCGTGGTCAATGTTTCTGATCACCAGTTATGCGGACACCGAGAAGTATATCGGAAGAAAAGCAGACAAAAACCGGAAAATATACAATGGTATGTTAAAAACCTATTTTTATCAGTTTTTAGGACCAAAGCCTCCTAAAAAGCGTAATTAAGGAGAGTTCAGGGCTACATGAAGTATTCGAAGCGATATATTGCCTTCACGGGAGTGCTGGCAGTTGCACTTTTGTTAAAATTTAATAATGTCGGGGAACAATACCAGACCGTGAATCATTTCCGTGGGGCGCAGCTTGAGGAGACAACGTGGAATCCACTGATCGCACAGAGCGTCAATGAAGGACTTTTGTCGGTGGTGATCGACAATAAGGAATACACGAATGAAAAATACCAGTTTTTCATGGATTCGAATCTGGATATTATGGTTCCTGTTTCTATTTTAAGGGATGCGTTAAATTGCAGTGCGCATATCTATAATGAAGATACGCTGCTAGTTGAAAAGCATAACAGTGAACTTTCCTTTTCCCTGAATGATGATACGATCGAGGTGAATGGGGAAAAGGAAAAAGTAGTTTCGCCGTTGATGAAGAAAAATAAAGAGTATTATGTGAGTCTGAATGACCTGTCTAATTATCTGGACTATTCGTACACATGGAATATTCAGGAAAACAAGGCGCAGGCAGCAGATGTGTCGGAGAGCACAACGATCATCCCGACAAAATATGATCTTCGTGACCGGGCGCGCATTTCCATGATCCGAAATCAGGGAACGTATGGAACATGCTGGTCGTTTGCAGCATTGAGCGCTATGGAATCGGTTCTTCTGCCGGAGCAGACCTATCAGTTTTCCGTGGATCATATGACACTGAACAATGGATTTAACCTGACGCAGGATGACGGTGGCGAGTACACAATGGGAATGGCATATCTTGCTTCGTGGACGGGACCGGTGTTAGAAAAGGATGATCCGTATGGCGACAGAAAGACAAACCCGGATCTTGCAGCAGTAAAACATGTGCAGGAGATGCAGATCATTGACGGAAAAGATTATGAGAAGATCAAAGAGGCTGTGTTCAAATACGGAGGAGTGCAGACTTCTATTTACAATGCACTGAAAAGTTCGCAGTCAAGATCTCCGTATTATGACCGCAGAACAAGCTCCTACTGCTATATTGGTACCGAAAAACCGAATCACGACGTTGTGATCATTGGCTGGGATGACAGTTATTCGAAAGATAATTTTTCCGTGGATCTAGAGGGCGACGGCGCATTTATCTGTCAGAACAGCTGGGGAAGCGGATTTGGCGACGGTGGAATTTTTTATATTTCCTATTATGATACCAATATCGGTACACACAATGTCGTGTATACAGGAATTGAGGACAGCGACAATTATGACCACATTTACCAGAGTGATCTCTGTGGCTGGGTAGGACAGCTTGGCTATAACAAAGAGAGCATTTATGGAGCAAATGTTTATACAGCAGAATCAGACCAGAATCTTGAGGCGGCAAGTTTTTACGCGACAGGAAAAGATTCGGAATATCAGCTTTATGTGGTGAAAAATTTTGAGGATGAATCATCTTTGAACAATATGACGCAGGTGGCATCCGGAAAGCTGAGTAATGCCGGTTATTATACGATTCCATTTGAAAAAGAAGTGGCATTGGATGCAGGAGACAGATATGCGGTAGTATTATTTATCAGTACGCCGGATGCGGTGCACCCGCTTGCCATTGAATATGAGGCAGATGATGCCACCGCCAATGTCATTTTAGATGACGGCGAAGGATATGTCAGTGCCAATGGTTTTGAATGGGAAAATGTAAAAAATGTGGAGAACTGTAATATTTGTCTCAAAGCATTTAGTAATGACCGTTAACAGGGGGTTACGTGGAAGAGAAAGCAATGAAGTTTGCAACTGTGACAGCGGTTCTTCTCATGATCGCAACGTGTGTGTTATTGCCGAGACTTCCGGCAATTCATACATGGGCTGTGGAGCGTGAGGAGGAACGGATCGCAGAGGCTGAACTTGCAGAACAGAAAATCACGATGAGTGATCTTACAATTAAAAATACAGAAGTGACAGATGACACAGAAAAGCGGCAGCTTCGCCTGAAACTCCCAGAAGGAGTAAAGGGCAGCGACATCACGATTTCGAATGATTATGTGACACAGACCATTCGGATCGAATTGCCGGATACGCAGGTCAGTTATTTTGAAAATGATCCGCTGACAGGCAGCAGTAACCATATCGACAATCTTTCCTATGCAGTTGGGAAAGGAAACGGGCTGATCGAGATTACCATGGATCAGGTTTATGAGCTTGATATGGATTATGACGACGACTATTATTATTTTGACTTCCTGACACCGCATGAAGTGTATGACAAAGTGGTAGTTGTGGACGCAGGGCACGGCGGAAGGGCGCCGGGAGCGACAAAACAGGGCATTAATGAAAAAGATATCGACCTTGGAATCGTGCTGCAGCTGAAAGATATTTTTGACCAGAGCGGGGAAAATATAGGCGTTTATTATACAAGAACGGATGACAGCAACCCGACTTTTGACCAGAGGGTGCAGCTTGCCAATAAATCACAGGCAGACCTGTTTATCAGTATACATAATAATTCAACGAAAAGCGGGCGCCTGTCCTCCACACATGGAACACAGGTCATGTACAGCGAGTCAGATACGAAGGAGCTTGGCAGCAAGGCGTTTGCACAGCTTTGTTTGGAGCATGTGACAGGGGCATTGGAGAGCAAAAATAAAGGACTGGTAGAAGGGGATGAGATTTATATCATCCGGACCAGCGAAGTTCCGGTGGCGCTGATCGAGGTTGGTTTTATGACGAATCAGGAAGAACTGGCACTTTTAAACAGTACAGATTATCAGAAAAAAGCGGCAGAAGGTGTTTATGACGCCGTTTTAGATGCATTTGCGAAAGGATATTAAAAAGATGACGAAAATTATTTTTGCAACAGGAAACGCAGGAAAAATGCGTGAGATCAGAGATATTATGGCAGATCTTAATGTGGAGCTTTTATCCATGAAAGAGGCAGGAATCGCATTGGATATTGTGGAAGACGGAAAGACTTTTGAGGAAAATGCACTTATCAAAGCGAGAGCAGTGGCAAAGGAAGCACCGGAGGCAGTTGTTATGGCAGACGATTCCGGACTGGAAGTGGATTATCTGAACAAAGAGCCGGGCATCTATTCCGCGCGTTATATGGGAGAAGATACTTCTTACGATATCAAAAATCAGGCGATCTTAGACCGTCTTGCAGGCGTTCCGAAAGAGAAAAGAACTGCCCGTTTCGTCTGTTCCATTGCAGCAGTGCTGCCGGACGGAAGAGAACTTGTCACAAGAGAGACTATGGAGGGATACATAGGGGATAAGATTGCAGGAGAAAATGGATTTGGCTATGATCCGATTTTTTGCGTGGAAAAATATGGATGTACTACAGCAGAACTTTCCGAGGAACAGAAGAATGAGATCAGTCATCGCGGAAAGGCGCTGCGCGCAATGAAAGAAAAACTTGCAAAGGAAAACTTATGAGAATATTAATCATCAGTGATACCCACAGAAAACATGAAAATTTATTAAAAGTGTTAGAGCGGGAATGCCCGGTTGATCTTCTGATCCACCTTGGAGATGCAGAGGGGTATGAGGATTATATTGCAGAACAGGCAGGATGTCCTATGGAAGTGGTAGCAGGAAATAACGATTTCTTTTCTGCCCTTCCACGGGAAAAAGAGCTGCAGATCGGAAAGTATAAGGTGCTGATCACCCACGGTCACTATTATTATGTCAATACCGGAATCGAAGATATTGAGCGTGAAGCGGAGGGTCGGGGATTCGATATCGTCATGTTCGGACATACCCACCGCCCGATCATTGATTATCACAAGGATGTGATTGCCTTAAATCCGGGCAGCCTTTCCTATCCAAGACAGGAGGGAAAAAGACCGTCCTATATTATCATGGAGATTGATAAAAAAGGAGATGCAACTTTTGAAATTGAGTATTTATAAGAGCAAACCCCAGAGAAATCAAGGGTTGCAGGCTTTTACAAAAAAGTTGAAAAAAATGTAAAAAAAGTGTTGACATTTTCTCTGTGCTCTTATATAATAACTCTTGCGTCACGAGTGAGAGACAAAAACAAAGTTTCTTATGATGTGTAAAGCATTGAAAATTATCCTTCGGGGTGTGGCTCAGCTTGGCTAGAGCGCCTGGTTTGGGACCAGGAGGTCGCAGGTTCGAATCCTGTCACCCCGACTTATGCGGGTGTAGTTCAATGGTAGAACACCAGCCTTCCAAGCTGGATACGTGGGTTCGATTCCCATCACCCGCTTTCCATTTGCCAATTTGGTAAATGTGAGCAAATGTGTTCGTAGCTCAGCTGGATAGAGCAACGGCCTTCTAAGCCGTGGGTCGGGGGTTCGAATCCCTTCGAGCACATTTCCTTTTTAGGAATTAAGAAGACACAAGGATTTAGGCATCGGCAACAGAGTTGCTTGCAGTCTTTTATGGTGGGTATAGCGCAGTTGGTTAGCGCGCCAGATTGTGGCTCTGGAGGCCCAGGGTTCGAATCCCTGTATCCACCCTTACAATAAAGCATAGGTTTTATTGTGAAAATGTTGCGATAGGTGCAGCAAATTTCTTTGTTGGGCTATCGCCAAGCGGTAAGGCACTGGATTTTGATTCCAGCATTCGCAGGTTCGAATCCTGCTAGCCCAGCTTAATATGGGATATTAGCTCAGTTGGTAGAGCACTTGACTTTTAATCAAGTTGTCCGGGGTTCGAATCCCCGATGTCTCATTAGAATAAGAAAAACGTCGTTCGTATGAACGGCGTTTTTCTTATTCTTAGGAACAGCGAGAGACTAGCACCCCGGACAACGTAGTTGTTCGGGGTGCTAGGCGCCAGTGGCGCCTGTTTAGCAACGACCGGAGCAGAAGCGGAGACCGAATCCTCGATGTCTGATTTTTTACCTTATCATTAAAATCAACAAAACAGTTGCAATTTATAGATAAATAAGTTATACTTGGAAAGCAGTTTTGCGGGTGTGGCGGAATTGGCAGACGCGCTAGATTTAGGTTCTAGTGTCCCCGACGTGCAGGTTCAAGTCCTGTCACCCGCATTTATGAGTGCATGATAACACCCCACTCTTTTCTTGAACTCCACTGTTTATTCATCCAGTCGACTGCCTGTTGCTTTCCTTCTTCGGTGAATGGAAAAGCTGCGGAAAGCTTCTGGTCGTCAGGAGTGGTTGCAAAATTATAAGGACCAGGCCAGACGGTGGCGCGGAAAATATCATTTTCTGCGTCACCTTTTTCTTTTTTTACAAGATAGCGCATCCCTTTATAACTTCCGGTAAACTTTTCTTTTTTATAAAAATTCATATTTAAAATATCTTCTGTTGTGATCATACGAAACTCCGATTTCTATTATATTTTTCATAATTCATTATAATATATTTTCAAAAAAAAGATAGTAAAATACCAATATCGTATATATAATAAAACACAGACACATAAGCAACAAGCACAAGGAGAACATTCATTATGAAATTTTCAGAAATGCCATATAAGCGCATTAAAATGGAAGAAGTAGAAAAAGAATACAAGAGCATTATCGAGCGCACGAAGAATGCGAAAAGCGGCGAGGAGCAGTTTGAAATCCACCGGGAATATTATAAGTTCACTGCAGATATCCAGACGAGCATGGAATTAGCCATGATCCGCCACGATATTGATACGACAGATGAATTTTACGAGAAGGAAAGCGATTTCTATGATGAGGTCGGACCAATCATCAGCCAGTATGAGAACGAGTATGGAAAAGTGCTGTACGACTCACCATATCGCGCATACTTAGAGAGTAAGATCGGAAAAGTGACTTTCAAAAATATTGAGATCGCCAACAAAGCATTTGATGAGAAAATCATTCCACTGATGCAGGAAGAAAATGCACTGAGCAGCCGTTACAGCAAACTAATCGCGACTGCAAAAATCCCATTTGAAGGAGAAGTTTATAATCTTTCCCTGATGCGTAAATTCCAGACAAGCCCGGATCGTGAGGTGCGGAGAAAAGCGTGGAAGGCAGTCAGCGAATATTTCCAGTCTGTGACGGATGAGATTGACGAGATTTACGATAAAATGGTAAAAAACAGGACCGAGCAGGCAAGACAGCTTGGCTATGAAAATTATGTGGAGCTTGGTTATTACCGTATGAACCGTAACTGCTATGACAAGGAAATGGTGGAAAATTTCAGAAAACAGGTCAAAGAGTATTTTGTGCCTTTTGCCAACAAGCTTCACGAACAGCGCAGAGCGCGCATTGGTGTGGATAAACTTTCCTATATTGACACAGACGTGTATTTCACCAATGGAAATCCGGCTCCAAAGGGAACACCGGAGGAAATTCTTGCAGCAGGACAGAAGATGTATGGCGAACTGTCTCCACAGACAAAAGAATTTTTTGATTTTATGATGGAAAACGAGCTGTTTGATGTGCTCGGAAGAAAGACGAAGCGACAGGGTGGCTATATGACATATATTCCGAACTTCAAGTCGCCGTTTATTTTTGCAAACTTCAACGGAACAAGCGGGGATGTGGATGTGATCACGCATGAGTGCGGTCATGCATTTCAGGGGTATCTTCTGAGAGATGAGGAAATCCGCGAGTTTGCCGATATTACAATGGAGACAGCTGAGATCCACTCCATGTCTATGGAATATTTCACGTATAACTGGATGGAATTGTTCTTTGGCGACAGAAAAGACGATTACCTGAAAATGCATCTGGAGGATTCCTCTGCATTTGTCCCGTACGGCTGCATGGTAGATGAGTTCCAGCATATCGTCTATGAAAAACCGGAAATGACACCGGCAGAGCGCAAGGCAGTCTGGGCAGATCTTGAAAAGGTATACCGTCCGCATATGGATTATGAAAATGATCCGTTCTTTGGAAACGGCGGATTCTGGCAGAAACAGCCGCATATTTTCGGCAGTCCGTTCTATTATATTGATTACTGTCTGGCAAGTGTGTGCGCAATGCAGTTTAAAGTGATGATGGACGAGGATTTCAAAAAGGCGTGGGATAATTACGATAAGCTTTGCAATCTTTCTGCAAGAGATTTCTTTACAAATGTAATTGTCGAGGCAGGACTCACGAGTCCGTTTGAAGATGGATGCATCAAAAATCTTGTTGACAAATTCGAAAAAAAGGCTTTTAATAAGTAACAGATTCAGAGAGAAATCTGAAAGATAATAAGTGAGAACCGAATAGTGTGATAAGGCAGGGAAAGGCCCCTAATCTGGGGTGTCCCTGCCTTTTTTGCATGTATTTCTATTGAAATTGGAAATCCTGCTAAAAAGGCTGCCTTCAAAAGTTTTGTTTCCAGATAAACAAATTTTTGTTGACAAATGCAGAATCCATTTATAATACAAGTATACAAATTAGAGTGATAAAGTGTTAGAACGTAACAATGGATGAACTTCACTTCATGTTAAGTGCAGATGATACAGCAATCTACGCTGCATACAACAGTGGAGACCTTGATTATATTGATACTGTACCAAACGATGAGATTTCTTCCTTAAACGGAATCAATCCTGAATTCGGTATCTTAGATAACCTTGGAACATACTACATCGGATTCAACGTAAATGATCCAATCTTTGACGGTAAGACAGAAGAGCAGGCTGCAAAAATGCGTGAAGCGATCAGCTTACTTGTTGACACACAGTTCATCGTTGAGAACGTTGGTCAGACAGGACATATCGCAGTTGCTGAGTCTGTACAGCAGGATGTAGCTTTACTTGGTATCAACCTTGAGATCAAATCCGAAGACTGGAACGTATTCTTAGAGGATCGTAAGAGTGGTAACTTCACAATCGCCCGTGAAGGATGGCTTGCAGATTACAACGACCCGGTTAACATGTTAGAGATCTTCACATCTGATTCCGGTAACAACGATATGCAGCTTGGTAAAGGAACTCCGGTTTATTCTTCTCCAGACTGGACAGCATATGATGAATTGATCGGTCAGATCCGTACAACAACTGATTTTGCAGCACGTGTTGATCTGATGCATCAGGCAGAGGATATGCTTATGGATACATGGGCAGTTATCCCAATCTACTATTACAATGATGTTTATATGCAGAAATCTAACGTAACAGGTGTTTATGCAACTGTATACGGAATGAAATACTTCATGTATGCAACAAAATCAGCACAGTAAGAATAAAGTACTGGTAAAGATAAAAAAACGTTACTGGAACAACATAAGAGTGAACAATAACAGAAATTGTTTACAGGAAAACAAAATCCCCGAAAGTCAGGAAACCTTGATTTTCGGGGATTTCTTTGTAAAAAAACGGTAAAAAGGAAGTATGTAGAAGATCAAAAACTATTGACAAATCCGCAGACGTATGTATAATAGTAAGGGTACTGTACGCAGACCAAAGACAGTTGTATCTGGCAAGTGCATTAGGCAGAGAAGTCTAAAGGCACTTTTTTTGGTTGTAAGAAAATAATTTAATGCGATAAAGCGGTGCATTGATAGCGCGGCAAAAGATATTTGCCGGAGGAAAATGTCCGCCTGTGAAAGATATACAGTACGTTTACAGCGATATAAGCGCATAAGCGTTTATATAGATTATTTCTACAGGAGGAAATATTATGAAGAAAAAAGTAGTAAGCCTTATGCTTGTACTTGCTATGACAGTCAGCATGACTGCATGTGGCAATAAGAACAATGCCGCAGATGATGCAAATGCTGTCGAAGACACAGAAGCCGGTACAGAATCAGGCAGCAGCGAAGAAGCAGTAGCTCCAGCTAATTATGAAGAAGTATCTGCTGAACTGTATGACAAAGAACTCGGTGATTTCTGGGCAGCTTACCAGAAAGCGGATGAAGCACAGACCGTTTCTGAGAAATTTGCTCTCCAGGCAGTTGCAGAGGCAAAATTAATGGAGGCAGCAGTTGTTCTTCCATTACAGTCAAAAGGTGGTAACTATTCCATCTCACGTGTAGCTCCTTATACATTTGACTATACACTGTGGGGCAACGATATGGACAGATTCCATAATGCAGTTGTCACAACAGAGCTGATCAAAGCTTCTGATGTCAGCACAATGAGAGCAAAATGGGCTGAGTTAAGAGGAACAGGTGAGTATGAAGCATGGGCAAAATCTTACTTAGAGGAGCAGGGTTACACGCTCAAAGATACTTATAATTATCAGTTATATACACAGGATCCTACCACATGGGATATTCTTGCAACTTCTCAGTCTGTAGATGCTGAAGCAATCGTGAACACATACGATGGATTAATGGAGTATGATGGAGAGGGAACTTTACAGCCTGCATTAGCAGAGAGCTATGAAGTATCTGATGACGGATTAACTTACACATTCCATCTTCGCAAAGGTGCTACATGGGTTGATTCCCAGGGCAGAAAAGTTGCTGATGTGACAGCAGATGACTTTGTTGCCGGAATGCAGCACATGATGGATGCACAGGGCGGTCTTGAGTATCTTGTTGAGGGTATCATCACAAACGCATCCCAGTACATCTCCGGTGAAGTGACAGACTTCAGCCAGGTTGGTGTAAAAGCGGTTGATGATTACACATTAGAGTATGATCTGGAAGCTCCTTGCACATACTTCACAACAATGCTCGGTTACAACGTATTTGCTCCAATGAACAGATCCTTCTATGAATCCATGGGTGGTAAGTTTGGCGTTGAGTATGATCCGGATGCAGCAGATTACACATATGGTAAGGATTCTGATTCTATCGCATACTGCGGACCATATGTTGTTAAGAACTTTACATCCAAGAACACAATCGTATTCCAGGCTAACGAGTCCTACTGGAATGCAGATCACATCAATATCCATACACTGACATGGGTATACAATGATCAATCTGATGCGACAAAAGCATACAACGATGCAATTTCAGGAACTGTAGATGGAACAGGTCTTAACACAGCTTCTGTTGCAGCAGCAAAAGCGGATGGAAACTTTGATGATTATGCATATGTAGCTCTTACAGATGCAACAACATACAGCGGTTTCTTCAATATCAACCGTAATCAGTTTGCAAACGCAAACGATACAACAAAAGCAGTTTCTTCACAGACAGAGGAAGATGCAGCAAGAACAAAACAGGCTATGCAGAACGTCCACTTCCGTAGAGCACTTGCTATGGGCTTGGATCGTGGTACTTACCTTGCACAGCAGGTTGGTGATGATCTGAAATATGCTTCTATGAGAAACTCTTACACACCGGGTAACTTTGTTGCCTTAGAGGAAGAAGTAACAGTTGATATCAACGGAACAGCAACAACTTATCCGGCTGGAACATACTATGGACAGATCGTACAGGATCAGATCGATGCTGACGGCGTTAAGATCACAGTATGGGATCCGACAGCTAACGAGGGTGCCGGTTCTTCCGACGGATATGACGGATGGTACAATGCAGATAACTCTTGGGAAGAAATGAGTCAGGCAGTAGAAGAGTTAGCAGCAGATGGTCTTACAATCGATGCTGACAACCCAATCCAGATGGATGTTGTATATGCTTCTTCCAACGAAGTGTTTACAAACAGAGCAAACTCTCTGAAGCAGTCTATTGAAGCTTCTACACAGGGACTTGTCCAGGTAAACTTAATTGCAGCGGCAGATAACACAGACTGGTACTACAGCGGATATTACATGAACTATGGTTACGAAATGAACTATGACTTCTGTGACTTATCCGGATGGGGTCCTGACTATGGTGATCCTTCAACATATCTGGATACATTCCAGCCAGAATATGCCGGATATATGATCAAATCTATCGGTATTTATTAATCGTATCTACGAAATAACAACACTGCATCGGAGCGGGGAATCCCCGCTCCCATGCACTATTGATGAGTGAACAATTATGACAAAATATTTATTAAAACGTATATTACATGGATTAGTGTCTATCGTGATCGTTGTGGCGCTGGTCATGATCATGATCTACACAATGTTAGACCGAAACCTTGTTTTTGCAGGGGATACAAAATATTCACATACAAGTAATAATGCAAGAGTTGCCTATAAATACTCTAAATGGGAAGATTATGGTTATCTGGATTATGTCACCTACTCTGACTGGCTGAATGAACTTGTAAGCAGTGGAGAATTAACAGAGGAAGAACGATCTGCAGTGGTTGGTTTCGGAAGAACCAAGGCACAGGATTCTGAGCAGGTCAGTGAATATGTCAAGAAATTCACAAAGTATTATAAGTCTCAGGGATACACGGTAGTCCGCAAAGACGCCGTCATGATGAACAAGAAGAAGTATGCCGACGGTGGTCAGCAACAGCTTTTTGCGTATAAAGATGTCCCATTGGCATCCCGTATGGGAAAATATTTTGCAAATTTAATAACAATTGATGATATTAATAATGTAGAAGACATCGTAGGCGAGAGAGGTCTCACCTTTACGTTACATGATCCTGTCTATGGTGGGGAAAAATTCTCACCGGCGATCATTGGCAATGGTACAACACACAAGTATTTACTGTACTTTGATTCCAAGTTTCCGTTTGTTCATCAGAATATTGTGACGATCAATCTTGGAACATCCTATACGGTAAATCAGGGAGTGGATGTATTCAGTACGATGACAAGCCATCAGGGATCTTATATAAAATCAACTGTCACCTATCCAACCGGTCTTGTGGAGGAGAGTGCGGACAATCTGCACACTGCAACCTATATGCAGGGTTCCAGAGAATCCAGCTTATTGTATGCAGACCGTTATGAGGATGACTACACCAATGTTGCAACATACAAAACAGGAAAATCCAAAGTGGGTTATTCCTTTGTGATCGGACTGATCGCAGTTATCATGTCTTATCTGATCGGTGTGCCGCTGGGTATCCTTATGGCGAGAAAGAAGGACAGACTGGTCGATAAGATCGGTACGCTTTATATTGTATTTATTATCGCAGTACCATCACTTGCGTATATTTTCCTGTTCAAGGCGATCGGTGGAAGCTTTGGCCTGCCGACAACCTTTGATATGGAATCGCCGAGCAGGCTGATGTATATATTGCCAATCGTATCGTTAGCACTTCCATCCATAGCAAATCTGATGAAGTGGATAAGACGTTATATGATCGACCAGATGAATTCGGACTATGTCAAATTCGCAAGATCCGGTGGTCTGACAGAGGGTGAGATTTTCACCAGACATATTTTGAAGAACGCAGCGATCCCGATCATTCAGGGAATCCCTGCAGCAGTGCTTGGAGCATTGACAGGAGCGATCATCACAGAGCGTGTGTATGTCGTTCCCGGTATTGGTAACTTATTAACAGAGGCTATCAACAAATATGATAATGGTGTTATTGTCGGTGGAACACTGTTCTATGCGATTTTAACAGTCACATCCCTTATTTTAGGTGATGTCCTAATGGCAATGGTTGATCCTAGAATTTCATTCTCAACAAAGGACAGGTAATTAGAAATGAGTCAGGATTTAGAAAAGTTCGGTATGCCGGAGGAAGAATTATTCGCTCCGGTAGACCACAGTGATCTGGAATCAGAAAAGATTACAGCGCCAAGATATTCTTACTGGCATTCTGTATTCCGTGTATTTTTTAAGAAAAAAATTAATATTATTGTTTTGGCAATTCTGGGTGTGTTGATCGCATTCACTTACCTTTATCCATTATTTGTGGAATATGATAAGTTTGGTAACTTAATGGATGCGACAACCAAACACTTGTCACCATCTGCAGCGATCGAACGTCTGGGAATGAACATTCACTGGATCTTAGGTACCGGTGCAGCCGGACAGTCCACATTCGATGCCGTATGGTTTGGATCAAGGATCTCCATTTCCCTTGCATTTATCTGTGCAGCAATCAACCTTTCCGTTGGTGTTGTTGTCGGATCTATCTGGGGATTTTCCAAAAAAGTGGAGATCGTGATGCAGGAGGTTTATAACATCCTTGCAAATATCCCATATATTTTATTGATTGCCGTTATGGTTATGTTGTTTAAGGCAGGATTCTGGACCATGGTACTGGCATTGACCATTACCGGCTGGCTTTCCATTGCGTACTTTATTCGTACACAGGTAGTCATCATCCGAGACAGAGAGTACAATCTTGCATCAAAATGTCTTGGAACAAGCACAATTAAAATTGCATTGAAGAATATTCTTCCATTTATGACATCTGTTATCGTTACACTGGCAGCAACAGAGATCCCTTCCTATATTTCTTATGAGGTGTTCTTAGCATATATCGGTATGGGTATGTCAGATATGTCACTTGGTAGATTGATTTACGAGTCAGAAAGTGCGATGCTTACCCCTGGCTGGCAGTTCGAGTTCTGGAGCCCGGTAGTCGTTGCTTCTATTATCACGATTGTTTTATATGTCGTTGGACAGAACCTTGGTGATGCATCTGATCCGAGAACACACATGTAGAGGTTAGGTAGATGGAAGATAGAAAAGTATTATTATCAGTAAAAGATTTGATCGTGAAATTCCACGTGCGAGGCAGGGTACTGACTGCTATCCGTGGCGTTTCACTGGATATTTATGAGAATGAATCCATTGCGATCGTAGGAGAGTCCGGTTCCGGTAAATCTGTTTTTACAAAAACATTTGCAGGAATGTTAGACAGCAACGGATTTATTGATAACGGCAAGATTATTTTCAGTGATGAGGAGCTTTCCGACACTGTTGTAAAATTAAATGACAATGCAAAGAAAGTCATCGCAGAGAATAAGAAAAAATTAGACGAGTATTCCAGACTGGAGTTTGGTGCAGATACTTATAAAGCAATCCTTGAGTTAGAGTCTGAAAAGAGAAGAAGAGCCGATATAAGCAAGGAAGAAGCAGAAGTGTATGAAAAAGAACTCCTTGAGTTAAAACGTGAGAGAACGAATACCTTCAACTTGAAACAGACTTACGATCCATCCAAAGAGAAGGATAAGATCAAAGAGGCTGGAAAGAAAATCTCTGAATTGGATACAAAGATCAGGGCATTCGAGAAAGAGCATGAGCAGAAGGTAAAAGAGCGTGCAAATAGTCTGGCACACGATACTGCATACAATCAGGAATTTGATAAGAAGATGGCAGAGCTTAAGGCAAAACATGCGAAGGAAGTCAGTGCAGCAATCTCAGCAGAGACAGAAACGAGAAATGAGATCCTTGCAAAAGAGGTATATCTTTCTGTCGGACGTTTTGGTTTCCGCAAGCGTATGAAGCAGAACAATGCGCTGTTGGATGCATTAAAAGAGGCAATGAAGCTTGGCGTTGATCTGAGTGATGAAGAGCAGAGAAATGCTGTTTTTGATAAAGTTACATTCCGCGTAAAATATCTGGATGAGAACAGTGAGAGATTACATGGAATCTGTATCTTAAACCTTGCAAATATCAGGGATGGAAGAGACTGGAGCCAGATCCGTGGTACGAAGATCGCTACGGTATTCCAGGATCCTATGACATCCTTAAACCCAATTATCACGATTGGAAAACAGATCACATCTGTCATCATGAAACATCAGGATTGTACCGAGAACGAGGCAAGGCTTCGTGCGCTTGACCTGATGGACAAGGTTGGTATCCCGAACCCGGAGGCACGTTTTGATGATTATCCGTTCCAGTATTCCGGTGGTATGAGACAGCGTATCGTTATCGCGATCGCCCTGTCCTGCCAGCCAAAGATCTTAATCTGTGATGAGCCTACCACAGCGCTTGATGTTACCATTCAGGCACAGATCTTAAAACTGTTAAAGGATTTACAGAAAGAGTTCAATTATACAATTGTATTCATCACACATGATTTAGGTGTGGTTGCCAATATCGCAGACCGTGTTGCAGTCTTATATGCAGGACAGATCGTTGAGGTTGGTACAGTCGAAGAAGTATTCTATGACCCGCGTCATCCATATACATGGGCATTGCTCTCTTCCCTGCCACAGCTGGCTGAGAGAAATACAACTCTTTACTCGATCACAGGTACACCACCTTCACTTTACAACAGTATCGTCGGTGATGCATTTGCACCGCGTAACCCATACTGTATGAAGATCGATACCTTAGAGGAACCACCAATGTTCAAAGTAACAGATACCCATTATGCAAAAACATGGCTGTTACACCCGGATGCTCCGAAGGTTGAAAAACCGGAAGGAATCCAGAACATTCATGAGAAACTTGTTAAAGCATTCAATATATAGGAGATTTAGATCGTGTCTAAACTAAATCGAAACACAGTAAACCAGGAGCATGCTTCTCATTTACCAGAGCATGGTCCGATTGATGAAAATGGTAAAGAAGTATTATTATCTTTAAAAAATGTGGATATTACATTCGGAAAAGGCGAAAATGCCGTCCGTGCTGTAAAAAATGCTACATTTGATATTCACAAGGGAGAGACATTCTCATTAGTAGGAGAGTCCGGTTCCGGTAAAACAACCATCGGCCGTGCGGTCATCCGTGTCAACCCATTGGCAAACGGAGAAATCTTATACAAAGGTGTCCGTATTTCCGGGAAAATCCCGAAATCCCTGGATCGCGAAGTTATCCGTAACATCCAGATGGTATTCCAGGATCCGGCAGCTTCTTTAAATGAGCGTGCAACTGTCGATTACATCGTATCCGAAGGTCTGTATAACTTCCATTTATATGAGAATGAGGCAGACCGTGTGCGTAAAGTTGAGGAAATGATCAACGAAGTAGGTCTTTTGCCGGAACATCTGACAAGATACCCACATGAGTTCTCAGGTGGACAGCGTCAGCGTATCGGTTTAGCCCGTGCAATGGTTATGGAACCGGAACTTGTTGTTGCCGATGAGCCAATCTCTGCATTGGACGTATCAATCCGTGCGCAGGTATTGAACTTACTGAAAAAGTTCCAGAGAGAAAAAGATTTAACTTATTTATTTATCGCACATGATCTTTCCATCGTCAGATTTATCTCTGACCGTATCGCCGTTATTTACAAAGGTGATATCGTGGAGATTGCAGATGCAGAAGAGTTGTTCAACTTCCCACTGCATCCATACACACATTCTCTGATCTCTGCGATCCCGATTCCGGATCCGCAGTTAGAGAAAAATAAAGTGCTGTTTACCTATGATCCATCCATTCATGATTACAGTACAGACAAACCGGAGTTAGTCTGTATCGGTCATGACCACTGGGTATTTGGTAATAAGAAAGAGATTGAAGAATACAAAGCTACGCGTGAGAAGAACGTGCCTTTAAAAACAATTACGATTTTAGACAAAGATGCACCGAGACCAGAGGAACATCATGACAATGTTGCGCATGATGAGATCCAGCTTCCGCCACTTCACGACACAGGAAGCACATGGTATGCACTGATTTCATTCTTACTTCCGGTCATTGGTATTATTGCAGCGATGATCTTTAAGAAACACAGACATTATCGTAACTACAAGATGTGCAAAAAGGGTGCCATTGCAGGATTTATTGTGCTTGCAGTCATTCTTGCATTGTTCCTGCTGGCACTTGCAGCAGTGTTTATTTAAGATATGGGGAGAACCGTCAGAGGTGGCAGCAGAAACCATACGCCGAATGTGAGACCGGTTCAGAAGGTGGAACTTTCGGAGAAAAATACAAGACAGAGATTTATCGCAGTGATCGTATTGCTGGTCATTGCTTCAGGCGCATTTATGTATGCACTGAATGGATTGATGTCAAATGACAGCGGATGGACAAACATTGAAGTGGGTTCATCCGCTGAAATTCATTGTGGAGATGATTATATCTTCCGTTATTATGTCGGGGCAGCGGGCGTAAATGCCACCGCAGAAAAAAAAGCGCTGACGCTGCTCTACACAGATTCCATTGTAAAAGCCTATAAAATATTCAGCAGTGATGAATCATTTGAAGGGATCACAAACGTGTATGATCTCAACCAGCACCCGAATGAGACAATGCTTGTGGATGATGCATTATACCATGCTTTTGAACTGATCGCAGAGACCGGGAACCGGGCAATTTATCTTGCGCCTGTGTATACAGAATATGACAATCTGTTTTTCTGTAATGATGACTCCGAGACAGTTAACTATGATGCTTACCAGAATGGGGAAGTGGCAGCCTATTTTTCAGAGGTGGCGGCTTACAGCAATGATCCGTCTGGCGTGAACGTCGAACTGCTCGGAGGCAATCAGGTAAAATTGTATGTATCCGACGATTACCTTACTTTTGCAGAGAATAATTTTATTTCGGATTTCATTGATTTTTCGTGGATGAAAAACGCTTTCATTACTGATTATGTGGCGGATGTCATGATAGAGAACGGTTATACACTGGGTTCGCTGACAAGCTATGATGGATTTACGAGAAATCTGGATCTGACATCTGCACTTACAAAATTAAATGCCGATTCGGATACTTCCGGGACAGCAGAGGAAAATGCGGAATATTCTTTTAATATATATGACAGGCAGGGGAATATTATTTATCCTGCCGGTGTCATGCATTATAACGGGGTAGAAAGCATTGTCAGTCTGCACAATTATCCGATGTCGGATAAGGAAAAATATAATTATTATGAATTTAAGAGCGGTGATATCAGGACACGTTATGTTGATACCGCAGACGGACTGTGTAAGTCCGCAGTCAATAATATGGCAGTTTATGCGGACGACATCAGCTGTGCAGAACTTGCTTTGAAGGTAAGCCCGGTTTACATCGCTGATACGATGGATACAGAGGCGGTAAAAAATCTCGCAGAAAACGGTATCCAGACGATTTATGGAGAGAACAGTGTGCTCTATTACACGGATCCAGGATTAGAACTGACAGATATGTATGACAAAGATGGCGTGCATTATACATCAGAGTTATTAGAGTAAGCAGACAGGCAGTTGCGGAAAGCCGCAATTGCCTGTTTTACTGTCTTGGATTATACTAAGCAGGGAATATTAGTTGAATGTTCGTAAGTTGTGGAAGAGGAGAAGACAGGCATGATTTTCGGAGAGAAGACAGAGGAACAGAAACGTGTTGCGGAACTGGCGCGCGAGGTAAAAGAACTCCGCAGGGAGTTGTTAGCCTGCAAGCTGGATAAAAAACAGGTGGAAGTCCAGATGAAAGAATTAAAGGACGCATTAGAACTCGGTGGAAACCTGCGTCAGGGGTATGTCGATTCGCAGGAACATATGGCAGTTGCAAGGCGTGGACTGATCAATATGATGGAGGATATGAACGAGATTCCCATCGGGGATGTGAAGCGTGATCTTGACAGACTGAACGGACATTTGGATCAGATCTTCCATGAGTGCAGTATCCGGGAGGATGATCCGGATTTTAAGTCCACAGCCGACGGACTCAAAAATATGGCGGCAAATATGGACAAAATCAATCTGATCATGCTGCGGAGCGAGTTGGAAAATTTGCAGGCATTGCTGGAGGATACCTCGGAATGGCGTTCCCCGAATTTTTTTGCACTTGCATATTATCTACAGCATGAGGAAGAGAGCAAAGTCGGTGAAATGGAAAATGAATTCCGCAACAGCTTTTTAGAGCGATATCTGGAGGAACATCTGATGGAATCGCTGGCTATGGAAGCCAATTACGCGGGATGCGGAGAGAAATTAGAGCAGATGATCCAGCATTATATTTACGCATAAGCTTATATTTAAGGATAAGTATACGCATGGTAAGAATGCAAAAAAAAGGTTTACATAATATGTAAAAACGGCTCGTTATGACATGCGAACATAAAGACTATAACTACAGGTTATTATAAAGTACAAATTGCATAATTTAGTGTTAAAACACATCAATAATTTAGGTGATTCTGAATATTGTGCATAAATTTAAAATTTGATAAGATTCTCTACAAGAAAAAGAAAGTTGAGAAGAAAAAATTAAATTATCTCAATAAAATTTAATTTTTGCTTTTCAAAAAGGAGGCTAAATCCTCTCCTCACTCAGAGGAAAAATTTTACTTCGTAAAATTGGATTTGCTTCGCAAACAAGGAGGATTATTATGAAGAAAGCAGTGAGTATGTTTTTAGCAGCTGCACTGGCAGTTGGCACATTCGCGGGATGTGGATCATCCGCAGATACAGGAAGCACAGGCAGCGCAGCATCAACGGAGAGCGGTTCCACAGACAGCGCAGCAGACGGAAGCGTATTTAAGATCGGTGGTATCGGACCTACAACAGGTGCAGCTGCAATTTATGGTTCCGCAGTTATGAATGCCGCACAGATCGCAGTAGATGAGATCAATGAAGCAGGCGGTATCAATGGATATCAGGTAGAATTCAAAGCAGAAGACGACCAGAACGACGCTGAGAAATCTGTCAATGCTTATAATTCTTTAAAAGACTGGGGCATGCAGGTTCTGATGGGAACTGTTACAACAACTCCATGTATTGCAGTTGTTGATAAGACAGCAGAAGATGGTATGTTTGAGATCACACCATCCGCTTCTTCCACAGATGTCATTGAAAACGACAATGTATTCCAGGCATGCTTTACAGACCCGAATCAGGGAACAGCTTCCGCACAGTACATTGGCGAGAACAATCTTGCAACAAAAGTAGCCGTTATCTATGACAGCTCTGATGTATATTCATCCGGTATTGAAGCTACATTCGTCAAAGAAGCAGCAAATCAGGGATTTGAGGTTGTCGCAGAGGAAGCTTTCACAGCAGATTCCAAGACAGACTTCTCCACACAGTTACAGAAAGCACAGAGTGAAGGCGCTGATCTGGTATTCCTCCCAATCTACTATACAGAGGCTTCTATCATTTTAAATCAGGCAAACGGAATGGGCTATGAACCGACATTCTTTGGATGTGATGGTATGGACGGTATCCTTGATGTGAAAAACTTTGATACATCTTTAGCAGAAGGTTTAATGTTATTAACACCATTCGTTGCGGATGCAGATGATGAGAAGACACAGGCATTTGTATCTAAATACAAAGAGCTTTACGGTGATACACCAAACCAGTTCGGTGCAGATGCATATGATGCAATTTATGCGATCAAAGCTGCAATCGAGGAAGCTGGCGTAACACCGGATATGAGCGTATCTGATATCGGAACAGCTCTGACAGAGGCTATGACAAAGATTTCTGTAGATGGTCTGACAGGTGATGGCATGACATGGGAAGCTACCGGAGAAGTAAGTAAAGCTCCAAAGGCTATGGTGATCAAAGACGGTGCTTATACAGCAATGTAATCTGCGATAATGATACAACGAAAATAAGGGCGATCCAGTTTCCCCAGAGGGTGTCAACGGTGGCTTGGGCTGCCGTATGACACCTTCTTTTTAACAGAAAGATTGTATACAGGTATTTTATATGTTATAATTCTTGATGTGAAAAAGTAATGTTTTAACGTAGTAAATTAACAGAAAGACAGAGGTGTAGTTATGAATTTTTTATCCTACCTGATCAACGGTATCAGCCTCGGCAGTGTCTATGCAATTATCGCATTGGGATACACCATGGTTTATGGTATCGCAAAAATGTTAAATTTTGCACACGGTGATGTTATTATGGTAGGCTGCTATATTGTCTTTATGACAATGAGCGGACAGGGCTGGGGAGCGATCCCGGCAGTGGTACTTTCTATTATCGTGTGTACCGTACTCGGCATTGCGATTGAAAAGATCGCATACAAACCACTCAGAAAGGCAGCGCCTCTGGCAGTTCTTATCACTGCCATCGGTGTCAGCTATTTCTTAGAGAATGCAGCATTGCTGATCTTTGGCGCTGACACCAGATCATTTACAAATATTGTAACACTTCCGGCATTGAAACTGGCAGGTGGAGCACTCACAATCTCCGGTACAACAATTGTTACATTTCTGGCGTGCGTTGTGATCATGGCTGCACTGATGCTTTTTATCAAGAAAACCAAAGCCGGTCAGGCAATGCTTGCAGTATCTGAGGATAAGGATGCAGCGCAGTTAATGGGAGTGAATGTAAATGCAACGATCTCCCTGACATTTGCAATTGGTTCCGGTCTTGCAGCGGTAGCAGGCGTACTGTTCTGTTCCGCTTATCCGACACTGACACCGTATACGGGTGCAATGCCTGGTATCAAGGCGTTCACAGCCGCTGTATTCGGAGGAATCGGTTCCATTCCGGGAGCATTGATCGGAGGGATCCTTCTTGGTGTGATCGAGATCTTAGGCCGCGCATATATCTCGTCCCAGTTATCCGATGCGATCGTGTTTGCAGTCCTGATCATTGTGCTTCTCGTGAAGCCTTCGGGAATTTTGGGCAAACAGGTTCATGAGAAAGTGTAGGTGGCAGATATGGCAAAGTTAAATTTGAAATCAATGAAAAAAAGTACAAAAGATCATATCATTACATTTGCTATGGTCATTGTGGTTTACATAATTGTACAGACTATGATCACAACCGGCAACATGTCCTCCCTGATGCAGGGACTTCTTGTTCCAATGTGTACCTATTCGATCGTGGCAATTGGTTTAAACCTCTGTGTCGGTTATCTGGGCGAGCTTAGTATCGGTCATGCCGGATTTATGTGTGTGGGAGCATTTTCCAGTGCATTCTGCACAAAACTGTTACAGGACAGCATTCAGAATGAAGTGATTCTGTTTTTGATTGCAATTGCAGTTGGAACTCTCGCAGCCGCATTTTTTGGATTCCTCATCGGTATTCCGGTGCTCCGTCTCCGTGGCGACTATCTGGCGATCGTAACGCTTGCTTTTGGTGAGATCATCAAAAATGTCATTAATGTTTTATATATTGCAAAAGATGAGAATGGATTCCATTTTGCTATCTCGGATGGAAATAAGATCGAGTTAAGCGAAGATGGCATCTGGCTGATCAATGGAGCAAAGGGAATTGCAAAGATTCCTCATTTATCCAGTTTTACAGCTGGTGTCATCATGATCCTGGTCATTTTATTTATCGTATACAACTTTGTAAATTCCAGAACCGGCCGTGCGGTGATGGCAATCCGTGACAACCGGATCGCAGCAGAATCTGTCGGTATCAATATAACAAAGTTCAAACTGATGGCATTTACCATTTCCGCAGCGATCGCAGGTGCTGGAGGTGTGCTTTATGCGCATAATCTTTCTACCGTTACAGCAACTCCGACAAACTTTGGATACAATATGTCCATCATGATCCTGGTATTTGTCGTATTAGGCGGCATGGGAAGCTTCCGTGGATCGATCATTGCAGCAGTCATTTTAACACTGCTTCCGGAGGTGCTCCGTGGACTGAAGGATTATCGTATGTTGATCTATTCCATCGTTCTGATCGCAATGATGCTTTTCAACTGGGCACCAAAATGTATCGAGATGAGACAGCGTATCGCAGCAAAATTCAAAAAGCCAGCAAAAAAGGAGGCAGCATAATATGGCATTATTAGAGGTAAAAAATCTTGGGATCTCCTTTGGTGGACTTCGTGCGGTAGACGGATTCAACATTACAATTGAAAAGGGACAGTTATATGGTCTGATCGGACCAAACGGTGCAGGAAAAACGACCTGTTTTAATATGCTGACAGGTGTGTATACACCAACCGATGGAACCATCACATTGGACGGAAAAGACATTACTGGCAAAAAGACGATGGAGATCAATAAAGAGGGAATTGCCAGAACGTTCCAGAATATCCGGCTTTTCAAAGAGCAGTCTGTTCTGGATAATGTCAAAATAGGTTTACATAATCAAATGCCTTATTCTACATTGACAGGAATCCTGCGTCTGCCAAAATACCGCAAAGTGGAAGCAGAGATGAATGAAAAGGCAATGGAACTTCTGAAAGTGTTTGATCTGGATAAAGAGGCTGATTTCCTTGCATCCAATCTTCCCTATGGTAAACAGAGAAAACTGGAGATCGCCCGTGCACTTGCGACAAATCCAAAATTATTACTGCTTGACGAACCGGCAGCTGGTATGAATCCAAATGAAACAAAAGAACTGATGGAAACAATCCATTTTGTCAGGGATGAGTTTGACATGACGGTTCTTCTGATCGAACATGATATGAAGCTTGTGTCAGGAATCTGTGAGGAACTTACGGTGTTAAACTTCGGACAGGTGTTAGCACAGGGAAAAACCAGTGATGTATTAAATGATCCACAGGTTATCAAGGCATATCTGGGTGAATAGGAGGACGTTATTATGGCAATGCTTGAGGTAAAAAATCTGGAAGTATATTATGGTGTGATCCAGGCCATAAAAGGTATTTCCTTTGAAGTAAATGAGGGCGAAGTCATTGCATTGATCGGTGCCAACGGAGCTGGAAAGACCACAACGTTACAGACCATCACCGGAATGCTTCAGCCGAAAGCCGGAGAGATTATTTTTGAGGGCAAAGATATCAGCAAAATTCCGGGACATAAGATCGTATCCATGGGAATGGCACATGTACCGGAAGGAAGACGTGTGTTTGCAGAATTATCTGTGTACGAAAATCTGAAATTAGGCGCATATACCAGAAAAGATAAAAAAGAGATCGAGGAGACATTGGCACGTGTATACAAGAGCTTCCCGCGTCTGGAGGAGCGGAAAAACCAGCTTGCCGGAACACTGAGCGGTGGCGAACAGCAGATGCTTGCTATGGGACGCGCACTGATGTCAAAGCCGAAGATCATTTTAATGGATGAACCTTCCATGGGACTCTCTCCGATTCTTGTAGAAGAGATTTTCCATATTATCCGGGAGATTTCTGCGGGTGGAACAACGGTACTGCTTGTAGAGCAGAATGCAAAAAAAGCACTTGCGATCGCAGATCGTGCCTATGTATTAGAGACCGGCAATATTGTGCTGTCCGGAGATGCAAAGGAAATGATGAACAATGATTCCATTAAAAAGGCATATCTTGGCGAATAACGGACGATGTAAATGTGGATAAGAGATACACTTTTTGGGCAGAGAGGTGTATACTGAAAGAAAGAATTGCAGAAAGGCTGGGCAGGATATGAAAAAAACTGTAATTACAATTGCGAGAAGCTACGGCAGTGGTGGTAAGACACTTGGTAATTTACTGGCAGAAGATCTTGGCATTAACTGTTATAGCAGGGAAATCTTAAGAATGGCATCTGACGAGAGCGGAATCAATGAGGCATTGTTTGGCGAAGTGGATGAGAAAATGAAAAAGTCACCACTCCTGTTTAATATCTTAAAAAAGAATCCATATAAAGGTGGAGTACTTCCACCGGAAAGCAGTGATTTTGTATCAGATGACAATCTTTTCAATTATCAGGCAAAGGTCATCAAAGATCTTGCCGCACAGGAGTCGTGCATTATCATTGGCCGCTGTGCTGATTATGTTTTAAAAGACAATCAGGATGTGATCCGTTTATTTTTCTACGCACCATTGGAGGACTGTATCAGGCGTGTCGTTGACCAGAATGGTATCTCTGCAAAAGAGGCGGAGAAGAAGATCGCAAAGATTGATAAATACCGCGCAGATTATTACAAATACTATACTGGTCATGCATGGAATGATGCAAGAAATTATGATTTTTGTCTGGATACTTCTTCGATGAGTTATGAAAAACTGATCGCTGTGGTGAAGGATATCATTAAGATTTATCAGGAGTAAGCGGAGTTTCACTTATGAACTGCCGCCTGTAGGTGGTGTTACGGATTGTTAGATTGAATTTTATAATTTCGGTTATGAACAAAATATTGCAGTCTGACATGGTTACGAAAACATGAATGTGAAATGGACGAATATTGTGTTTCGTTGCGTTAAACATTGCGATGAACCTTTCTGATCATTTGTGTTCAGCAGAGGCTTCCACAAATGGAGAGTTTCATCTCCATAACGCAAAACGAAAACAATATTCGTCCATTTTACATTCATTATCTCATAAGTTATGAAACTGCAATATTTTGAATATACACTTCATAGAAATTCAATCTAACAATCCGTCAATCCATGTTACGAGCGGCAGAACTCAAGGACGAAACTCCGGTTATTAAAACTAAGTCTTGTGAAAGAAAATAGAAACTATTATAATGTTTTGTATGAGTAACAAATGTTGTCATGGATAGGAGAAGGGTGAAATATGTTTGAACTGATATTTATTATTATTGTGATCGCTGTAATCGTATCAAAGGTGAAAGCGCAGAATCAGGGAGCAAATCGAAACAATACTACATATATCAATGGAAAACCGGTAAAGAATAACCGCCAACAGCTTTATGGAGCCGGGCAGGTGAGCCGTCAGGCGCAGCCGTACAGAGGGGCACAGTCAAATCGACAGGCACAGCCGTACAGAGGGGCACAGCCATACAGGCCACAGCCGTCCGGGCGTCCGGTGCAAAATCCCTGGTCACAGACAAATAGAGGAACAGCGCAGTCACGTCCACAGAAAAATCAGGATATTTTAAGCCGCGCAAAACAGAATGTTCAGGAAAATGATGAAGATTTGTTGAAAGATGCGGATAGAATGCAGCATGAGGCTGCAAGAGGAGCGGCAGAGACACCGATATTGACACCGAGTGCAAAAGTTGCAATGCAGGGGGTACAGCCTGTCGGACAGCAGATTGGAGCCGGTTTTGATGAGGACTGTGATATCATGCAGAAATTGAACGATCTCATGATCATGGGCTATAGTGGTAATCTGGAATTTGACAGGGATTTTATTGCAGAAGGCGTGGATATGTTGAACAGCTATCAGGAATTTGGAAATAATTTATAGATTTCTGATTATGTAGTTCATTAAAAAATAATTTACATAAATTGCGTCAGAAAAGAGGAATCAGCGTGCGGCAATTACCGAAAAGCGGAGAATTTTACCGGCATTTTAAAAATAAATTATATCAGATCGTTACCGTGGCAAAACATTCGGAAACAGGGGAGCAGCTTGTGATTTATCAGGCGTTATATGGAGATTATGGCGTATATGCAAGACCACTGGAAATGTTTGTCAGCGAGGTTGATCATGAGAAGTATCCGGAAGTAACACAGAAGTATCGTTTCGAGAAAGTAGAACCCCGTGCAGATGCGGAAGTGAGAGCACAGGAACAGAAACAAGTGTACATGGATCAGGTGGAAGCACAAGAACCGAGACAGGCGTACACAGATCAGACCACGGAATCGCAGGCACAGAAGCCAGTTTGTGCAGATCAGATAACAGAAGCGCAGTGGCAGCAGAGTGACAGAGTGGAAGGAAAAGAGGCAGCTTTGAGTGCGCAGGACGATTTTGAAGGTGGCATCAATCCGAAAGTTTTAGAATTTTTAGATTCGGATGACTTTGACGAGCGTTATAATATTTTGGTGGCACTGCGGGATGAAATAGACGATCAGATGATCAACACATTGGCGGTGGCATTGGACGTTGTGATTCCGGAAGGGGATCTTGATGACCGTTACGATCAGTTAAAGAGTTGTCTGCGTACAAGACAACGGTATGAGAGCAATCGCCTCAGATAAAGATGTTTGCAAATTATGTAAACTAAATAAAATAGTACGCCTAGCGTTTGCTAAGCGTACTATTGTGATATTTGGAGGAAAAAGTGACATCTTCTCCGAACCATGCGGGTGGAACAAAATGTTCTGCCTCTTCTTTTGTCTCAAATTCAACTTCGGCAAGCTGTAAAGGTGCAAGTTCCCCTTCAAAAACATCCAATTCAATTGTAAGTTTATCGGTAAGCGGAATCAGATATCTGCGTTTTTGAATCAGGATTCCGTCAATTTTTTCCTTTAAGTGTGCGAAGGCTTCTGCGTTTAATGGAAGGTTATATTCTTCACGGCACATCAGACCGGCACCCTTGTAGGTCAAGGTATATTTATCGTTGGATTTTCGGATGCGCACAACCGGATCAGTGTTCAAATAACCCTGTTCAATCTGTTTACATTCATATTGATCCAAATTTTCCGGAAGTTTATCAATTAAATATTTACGTTCGATTTCCATAAAAATCTCCATTCTTTTTACTCTATCACATAGGTATTGCGAAACATACATCACGTTTTCTATGAGTTTTGTAATTATCTATGACTCTATCATAGATGAGCAAAAGTGATTTTGCAATAAGGAAGTAGTGATTTACGTTTTTAGGCTTTTGCTGGAACTGGATTTGTGATACAATGTGCGAAAGCAATGAGCAGTGTTCGAAGCGGAGGAAACACAATTCGACTGCTGGCAGTTGGGGTTGTGTTTCTTCCGCTTCGAGGAGGGCGAATGCCCGGCAACCCGGAAAATCTTTGATTTTTCGTGCGTGCACTGCGAGACTGGAAAAACCGCAGGTTTTGTACATAATATAACAAATGGAGGATAAACGGCATGAAAAAAGTTGGTATTTTTATGGCAGACGGATGTGAAGAGATTGAGGGACTGACCGTTGTTGACATTGTGCGCAGGGCAAAGTTAGAGATGACAACCATTTCTATCACAGATAAAAAAGAAGTGACAAGTTCCCATAATGTCACATTTTTGACAGACGCACTTGCATCGGAAGTAGATTTTGACGGATTTGATGCAATTGTTCTACCGGGAGGAATGCCTGGAACATTAAATCTCGGAGCAAGCGATATCGTGAATAAAATAATAAAAAAATTTGCAGCAGAGGGAAAAATCGTAGCTGCAATCTGTGCGGCACCAAGTGTGTTGGGAGCAGCCGGATTATTAGAGGGAAGACATGCTACCTGTCATCCGGGATTTGAGGAAAAACTGACCGGGGCGATCACAAGCGAGGATGCCGTTGTCGTTGACGGTAATATTATCACAAGCCGTGGTATGGGAACTGCCATTGATTTTGGACTTGCAATCGTGGAGTGTCTGACAGAATTTGACGAGGAAGTTGTCGGACATGTGAAAAAAGGAATTGTCTACCGCAATTTTGAAGAAGCGTAGTCATTACACAGAATATACAAAAAGAGATTTCATTATGAAATCAGTTTATCGGTTTACATAATAAATATAAAAAGCCGCCGCAGATCTTAGGCAGATACCAAAGATGTGCAGTGGCTTTTTCCTAATGGCTAGTTTTTCATCTGTTCTTCCTGCTTCATGATCATTTTTTTGACCATTTCACCACCAATGCTTCCAGCCTGTGCAGAAGTTAAGTCACCATTGTAACCTTCTTTTAAAGGTACTCCAATCTCACTTGCAACTTCCTGTTTGAAACGATTCATGGCTTCTTTTGCCTGTGGTACAGCCATTTTACTGGTGTTAGAACCTGAATTAGATCCGCTCATGGTTTCACCTCCATATTTTTTCCTTGTGTTATTTTAGGAGTGCAGCAGCGTCATTGCTGCTGACGATTCAGAAGCAAGCCGCTGTTGTTTGTCCTAATTCTATTATGAACAGCATTCAAAAAAATATGTTGGAAATATTTGGAAAGTGTTGCTGAAATGAATGTTCTAAGATTGCAAATTTGAGTTTTTTATGATAAAATATCCGACAAATCGGAAAGATAGAGGAGAAATATGAAGATTTATGAAAAAATTTTTAGCAGACTGGAATTACTGCATATGAGCCAGACAGAATTATCAAAGAAAACAGGGATAGCTACCAGTACGATAAGTGATTGGAGAAAGAAAAGGATGAATCCACAGGCTGATAAACTGGTTCCAATTTGTAAAGCACTGGATATGACACTTGCAGAGTTATTGTGTGAGGAAGAGGAAAACAACGTTTCAATCATGACATCAAACTGTATTTCGGATGAAAAAATAACAATTGAGAAAATGCTTACATCTCCAGATGATATTAAAGGACGAGTATTCCAATATTTTAATGATATATATTTAGGTTTGGAAAAGAATCAGTCTGCTAAAAGGAAAGTAAGGAATGTTTCTATTATTCAGGATGCAGAAGGTAAAAAAATAGTTCTTATTAATGATAAAAAATTTAAGGGATTGTCAAAAGCTGACTGGAAAGAAGTTGAGAATTATTTAAAGGAGTATGTGGGTGATTTCTATGAGATAGCATATTGTTCAGAAAAAATTTTTATAGATACAGATTTCCCAGATGAATATTCCAATTCAGATAGCAGAATTACATTAAAAGGACCAAGAAGAGTTGCGAAGGCAAATGCTGCACAGGCAATTCCAGAATTAATACAAATAGCAACACCTGTAAAAGAAATCTGGCAGCAGAATAAAGAATCAAAACACGAAAAAGATGCAAAATATGGGTGGTATAGATATAACGTGCGTTTTGGAATCCCAGTGTACAATAATGATGGAGAATTGGAGCGATATAACATTTTTGGAGCAGTTATGTTAGTAAGACATGATGAAGATGGAAAAAAATATCTTTATGATTTTACAACAATAAAAAAAGAAACGAATAGCCCGCTTGAGTCATAGACTGTACGGTGAAAACCCGTTTCTTTAATAATTAGATAATACAGTAAAGGTAAAAAAAAGTCAATTGAAATTAACAAATAACAAAAACAATCAAAATCCCTTATTTTTCAAAGCAGATCACGGATGCATATGCGGTAATGACGATCAGATTGACAATATCAATCTCATACTTTGGTGGTTCAAGAAGTGTTTTGCAAAAGTTATAACTGCTGAGCTTGCTTGAAGGAGAGAGCAAATTTATTTTATTGTGTTGACAATTTAGTGATTTTATGATTTATTAGTTTAGTAAGCTAAATTGTAGGGAATCAGGACGTCATATTTGTGACGTTTATAACTGCAAAATACAAAGAAAGAGAGGTAAGGATATGATTCAGTTTACAACATTTCACACAACATTACAAAATCATATGCAGAATTACCTCGGTAAGAATCTTAGATAACAGAAGTATGTTATAAGAAGGAAAGTTTTGTCCGTGGTGTAATTCGCCACGGACTTTTTATGTTTTAAGACAGATCAGCGGATAAATGCGCTTCGTGGTGAAGATACTGCGGAGCGCTTTTTGTTTACCGGGGGATTCGCAAAAAACAAGGAGGATTTATGAGAAAGTTAAGCAGTTATATCGGGCGTTACTGGTATGGTTATTTGTTTGCCGTTGCAAGCATGGTCACTGCTATTGCGTTAGATATGTTATATCCGAAGATCACACAGAAGATTGTGGATGACGTTATTTTAGGCGGGCAGATGGAGATTCTGACAAAGCTGTTGGCAGGAATCGTGCTCGTTGGAATCGGACGAAGCATTTTTGGTTATTGTAAGGAGTTTACGTTTGATTTTCTGTCATCGAAAATCGGGGCAGAGATGCGAAAGGATTTATTTAACCACATTCAGACCTTGTCCATGCGGTATTTTGACGATACCAATACAGGAGAACTGATGGCGAGAGTCAAAGATGATGTGGATAAAATCCAGAATGCATTAGGTTATGTGGGAATGTTGCTGATCGAGGTGACGATCCATGTGGTATTTGTTTTATACTGCATGTTTTCCCTGAATTGGAAAATGGCATTTTTGCCGGTTACAGTCATGCTCTGCTGCGCTGTGGTGGCAATTATCATGGAGCGTAAGTTGGATAAAGTTTATGAGGATATCAGCGAGGAAAATGCGGTGCTGACCACTGTTGCAGAGGAAAATCTGGCAGGTGTGCGCACGGTAAAAGCGTTTGCAAGGGAAGATTATGAGATCAAAAAATTTTTGTCCCACAATGAACGCTATTACGATCTGAACATCACACAGTCCAAAGTGCTGGTGCGGTATTATCCGCTGTTTCAGTTTGTCGGAAAAGTGCTTCCTGTGGCAATTACCATTCTTGGAGGAATTTCTGTGATGAATGGAAATATGTCATTAGGTGCGCTGGTCGCATATGTGGAATACAGCAGAAACTGTACCTGGCCAATGGAAATGATGGGATGGCTGACAAACGACCTGTCTTCCGCAGTCGCATCATATAAAAAGATCAAGAAAATATATGAGGTGAAACCGGAAATTGAGGATAGCCGGAATGTTGTAACGTTAGATCATGTCAGCGGTAATGTTGAGTTTGATCATGTTTCCTTCAAACTAGATGGAAAACAGATTTTATCAGACATCAGTTTTTCGGTAAAAGAGGGAAAGACGCTCGGAATTATGGGGGCGACAGGTTCCGGAAAATCATCGATCATCAACATGCTGCATCGTTTTTATGACACAACGGAAGGATCCGTCAGACTCGACGGTGTGGATATCAGAAAAATATCTTTAAGACAGCTTAGAAGAAGCGTTGCCGTTGTTTTACAGGATGTGTTCCTGTTTTCGGATACCATTGAAGAAAATATTAAAATGGGTAACCGCAGCACGATGCAGATGGACGAGATAAAGAGTGCCGCAGCGAGTGCGCAGGCAAGCAGTTTTATTGAAAAAATGGATGAACAGTATGAGACCGTTATCGGTGAGCGCGGTGTAGGACTTTCCGGCGGACAGAAACAGCGGATCAGTATTGCACGCGCATTGTCAAAACACAGCCCGATTCTTGTCATGGACGATTCCACTTCAGCTCTTGATATGGAGACCGAGCATGAGATCCAGAAGACATTAAACAGTCTGAAAGACACGACGAAGATCATCATTGCACACCGCATTTCAGCGGTCTGCCACGCAGATGAGATCATTTATCTGCAGGATGGCAGGATCGCAGAGCGCGGCACACATGAGGAGCTTCTTGCAAAGAAGGGACTGTATTATGACACTTATATGGCACAGTACGGCGGATATCTGGCATCTTAAAAAGTATGTCATGCAGAAGCTGGAAATAAAAATATAAAATGACACATATAGCGAAGGCAGGGCTTCGCTGGAAATTTGACCTGATTTCAATATAACACAGAAGGAGGCTACCATGGCAGTCAATTCATTTCGTGAAGACGAATATATGGAAAACACCGACAAAAAGAAGATTTTAAGCCGGCTGCTTTCCTATTTATTAGATTATAAATTAGCGATTGCCGGCGTTTTGGTCTGTATGGGGATTACCGTAGGGATCTCACTGGTAAACCCATTGCTGATTGAAGAGGCGATCGATCATTACATAGCGCAGTCAGATTTTAAAGGACTGATCGCACTTGGAATTTTTGCGCTCGCACTGAACGTTCTTTTTATCATTCTCGTAAAAGTAAGAATGTACAGTATGTCCGTGATTTCCAATAAAATATTATTAAAGATCCGACAGGATTTATATGAGCATATCCAGACGTTATCTTTCTCGTTTTTTGACAGCAGACCGACCGGAAAAATTCTTGCAAGAATCATCGGAGATGTCAATTCACTGAAAGATGTCCTGACGAATATGGTCACGACTCTGATCCCGGAATTTATCACCGTCATCGGTGTTGTCGTGATCATGATGATAAAAGACTGGCGTCTGGCGCTGGCATCCTTAAGCACGATCCCGATCATGATCGTCGGTATTTTTCTGGTGCAGAAAATATCTCATAAGAGATGGCAGATTTACCGTAAAAAATCATCCAACCTCAATGCCTACGTGCATGAGGACATTGCAGGGATGAATGTAGTGCAGAGTTTTGGTGCGGAGGACGAGACAAAAGAAATTTTTGAGAACCTGACGGATGAACACCGCAATGCGTTTGTGGATGCAGTCATTTTTGCAGATATGTTCGGACCGGTCATTGACTTCTGCTGGGGAATCGGAGCGATGATGCTATATCTGGTCGGCATCCGTTTCCTTGGGTTTGAAAAAGTATCCGTCGGACTTTTAGTGGCGTTCGGAAGCTATATTAATATGTTCTGGAACCCGATCATGAATCTGAGTAACTTTTACAATAATCTGGTCACAAACCTGACAGCCGCAGAGAGGATTTTTGATATTCTGGATACCGAACCGGACATCACAGATGCAAAAGATGTAGAAGAACTGCCGGAAGTAAAGGGTGAAGTGACATTTTCGCATGTTGGATTCACCTATGACCGGGGAACACCGGCGGAGACGAAGGTGTTAGAGGATGTCAATTTTGTCGTGAAACCGGGTGAGACGATCGCACTTGTCGGACCGACGGGCGCAGGAAAAACAACGATCGTCAATCTGATCAGCCGTTTTTATGATATTGAGCAGGGAAAAATCCTGATCGACGGATATGACCTGACGAAAGTATCCATGAACAGCCTGCGCAGACAGATGGGCGTCATGACACAGGATAACTTCATTTTTCAGGGAACTGTAAAAGATAACATTTTATATGGAAAACTGGATGCCACCGACGAAGAGGTGATCGCAGCAGCGAAGGCTGTCAATGCACACGACTTTATCATGAAAATGGAAAAAGGTTATGACACTGAACTGAAAGAGCACGGAGCAGGACTGTCCATCGGGCAGCGCCAGCTGATCGCATTTGCAAGAACAATGGTTTCCATGCCAAAAATCCTGATCTTAGATGAGGCAACTTCAAGCATTGACACACATACTGAGATTTTAGTGCAGAGAGGGATAGAGGCTCTGCTTGCCGGAAGAACGAGTTTTGTCATTGCACACCGTCTGTCGACCATCCAGAATGCAGACCGTATTTTTGTGATTGACAAAGGCGGTATTTTAGAGCAGGGAAGCCCGGCGGAACTGATGGAGAAAAAAGGAGCTTATTATAAGCTTTATATGGCGCAGTTTGCAGAGCTGGGATAAAATTATCAGGCACACAGAACAAAAATTTTTTGATTTCTAAAAAATGAGGGAGATTTTTATAATGTATACAATCCAAAGAATTACCAAAGAAAATAAATCAGACATTCATCTGCTGAATGAACCATTTAAAATCTGGGGGAGAATGACTCCACTTTTCGATGGAAAAGCATGGTCCTATCAGACGAAAGAGTTACCACGGGAAAAGCAGTATGAAATGTGTTTTCCTGATTTTGAAAATAACTATGACGAAATGAAAAGTGAGTATTTTTTTGCAGGGGCATATGATGGGCAGGGAACATGCATCGGGCTTGCCGTCTATAAAAATGACTGGTTCGATTATCTGTATCTGGATGACCTGAAAGTGAATGGCAGCCACAGGGGACATGGCATTGGGAAAATGCTGATCGAAGAAGGCAAAAAGATTGCTCTCGAAAACGGATATCATGGTATTTATACGATAGGTCAGGACAACAATCTTTCTGCCGATCTTTTTTACCTGAAAAATGGTTTTGAAATTGGCGGATTCAATACGCAGGTTTACAAGGGGACGAAGCAGGAAGGAAAAAGTGACATCTATTTTTATTTAAATATTGAATAGCATCAGGAGCAGAAAAATGAGTAAATTGTATTTTGTACGACATGGCGAAAGCGAATGGAATGTAGCAGACAAAATTTGCGGAAGAACAGATATTCCGCTCACGAAGAGAGGTCATGAACAGGCGGAGGAAACCGGGAAAAAGATCGTGGCAGAGGGGATCAAGGCAGATGAAATTTTATATTCTCCACTGCTTCGGGCGGCAGACACTGCAAAACATATCAGTGGGATGACAGGAATCCCGGCACATATGGAACCGAGGCTCATCGAGCAGAATTTTGGCGTGTGGGAGGGGACTTCACCGCGCAATGCGCCGGAATTTTTAAAGGCAAAGAAAGATTTTTTGAACCGCTATGGCAATGGAGAATCCATGTTTGAACTGGCACAGCGCATTTATAATCTGCTGGATGAGCTAAAGGAGCAGCAGGATAAGACCTACATACTGGTGGCGCACAATGGGATCGCACGAGTGGTGCAGTCGTATTTTAAGGACATGACAAATGAGGAGTATGCGGCATTTGGAGTGCCAAATTGCAGCGTGACGGAGTTTTCGTTTGAGGAAAAAAAGGAAATATGTAAATGAAAATAGCACTGGCAGCAGTTGGATTTTATGAGCGGGATATAGAATATAATAGAAATAAAATTTTAAAATGTCTGAAAGAAAACAGTGGAAAAGCGGAGCTGATTTTATTTGGTGAAACCTTTTTACAGGGCTTTGAGGTCTTGGACTGGAAGTATGAAACAGATCAGCATATGGCATTATCTGTCTCTGACAGTAATATTCAGATGATACGGAAGGCAGCAGAAGAGAATGCACTGGCAGTGTCTTTTGGATTCCTAGAGAAAGCGGAGGATAAAATTTACAGCAGTCAGCTTACCATCGGTGCAGATGGAAATATTTTAAATCTGTTTCGCAGGGTGTCAAAAGGCTGGAGGGAATCTTTTGCGGATGAACATTACGCAGAAGGAGATATGTTTACAAAATTTGAATATCTGGGAAAAACATTTTCAATTGGTCTTTGCGGCGATTTGTGGGATGAGAAAAGTGTCATGCAGATAAAGAAACTTCGAGCGGATGTGGTGCTCTGGCCTGTATACACAGATTTTCCGGCGAAAGAATGGAATACGGAAATGAAGTATGAGTATGCCGCACAAAGCAAGAAAATTGGCGGGCAGGTTTTACTTGTAAATTCAGTTTGTTTCAGTGGAAATGAAGAAGAATTGGCAAAAGGCGGTGCCGTCTGTTTTTTGGATGGGCAGATAAAAGAAGAACTTCCGGCAGGGAAAGAAGGCGTGCTGATGGTACAGGTTTGATGAATAGTTGTTACATTTTTAGATGTTTGTAACTTATCTTTTCTAAATTCTTTTGCTACAATAGGAAGTAGAAAATGTGAAAAAAATAACATACAAGGGGAAAAGGGTATGTATGTTAATGGATTTCAGTTTTCGAAAACTTATTAACAACAGATTGAAAAAAGGAGAAGAGTTATTATGGCAAACAGAATTATGTTAAACGAAACATCTTATCACGGAGCAGGTGCGATCGAGGAGATCGCAAACGAAGCAAAAGCACATGACTTCAAAAAAGCTTTTGTATGTTCAGATCCGGATCTGATCAAATTTGGGGTAACAAAGAAAGTAACAGATGTTCTTGACAAAAACGGTCTTGCTTATGAAATCTATTCAGATATCAAAGCAAACCCAACAATCGAGAATGTAAAACACGGCGTAGAAGCTTTCAAAAAATCAGGAGCAGATTATCTGGTAGCAATCGGTGGCGGTTCTTCCATGGATACTTCCAAAGCAATCGGTATCATCATTGCAAACCCTGAGTTTGAAGATGTAAGAAGTCTTGAGGGCGTTGCTCCTACAAAGAAACCTTGTGTACCGATCATCGCAGTACCAACAACAGCAGGTACAGCAGCAGAGGTTACCATCAACTATGTTATCACAGATGTTGAGAGAAAGAGAAAATTTGTCTGCGTAGATCCACATGATATGCCGATCATCGCAATCGTAGATCCAGATATGATGTCTTCCATGCCAAAGGGATTAACGGCTTCTACCGGTATGGACGCTTTGACACATGCCATTGAAGGATACACAACAAAAGCTGCATGGGAAATGACAGATATGTTCCACTTAAAAGCTATTGAAATTATTTCCAGATCTTTAAGAAGTGCAGTTGCCAATGAAAAAGAAGGTCGTGAAGGCATGGCACTTGGACAGTATATTGCAGGAATGGGATTCTCAAATGTAGGACTTGGAATCGCACATTCCATGGCTCATACATTAGGTGCTGTTTATGATACACCACACGGAGTTGCATGTGCGATGATGCTTCCAATCGTTATGGAGTATAATGCAGAATGCACAGGTGAAAAATACCGCGAGATCGCCCGTGCAATGGGAGTAGAAGGCGTAGATAATATGTCTGTAGAAGAATACCGCAAGGCAGCAGTGGAAGCTGTACAGAAATTATCCATTGATGTTGGTATTCCAACAAAACTGGAAGCTTTGAAAGAAGAAGATTTAGACTTCCTCGCTGAGTCTGCACATGCAGATGCATGCGCACCAGGTAATCCAAAAGATGCAAGTGTGGAGGACTTAAAGGCATTGTTCCGTAAATTAATGTAAACCGGAGTTTAACGTATGAACTGCCGCTTGTAGGTGGTGTTACGGATTTCCTAAGGTTATGTCGTATTGCATGCCAACAAAGTGCATAGAAATATAAAAAATAGAACTGTTTGTTTTCAGGAGCGCTTCCGCTTGTTGTCGCTGGCAGCGGTACTAAGAAAGCATCCATCGTGATTTCAAAATCCAATTACATTGGCTTTTGAAATCGCAATGTCTGCTTTCTAAGAACCGGCCGCTCCCAAAATCCTGAAAACAAATCAGTTCTATTTTTTATTAAGCCAAGACTGTGTGGCATGCAATATCCAGATTGTGAAAATCCGTCAATCCAGGTTACAAGCGGCAGTAATCAAAGCTTAAACTCCGGGAGGTGTGCCCTTTATCATCGGCAAATCGCAAGGCATTGAGAATGACTGAATTTAGTCGACACCTCCTTTATAGGCACTCATCCCATAACCGTGAGTTCCATAACGTAAATTGCAGATTTTGTGGTGCGGTTCATAGCGTAAATTGGGCATGTATAAGCGTCCTCTCACTAGTCATTCACAGCGTAAATGAAAGAAAAACGGTACAGACAAATATGATTTCCTTTGTGAGCCATGGAGATAAGACTCTTTAGAGGCTTATCGGAATGCCCGGCGAACAGGAACATCATATTTCGTCTGTACCGTTTTTCTTTTCATAAACCGATAAAATCACGACTTGCGAGAGGACGCTTATATCTGCCCTTCACAATCTATAATCGCACCACAGAATCTGCAACACTACGTCCGTTAAACTCCGGTTTATATCAGTCCAACCTCACGGAATACATTACTCAGTTCTGCCGGCATAGCGCCAGTCAGTGAGCTTGCCAGTTCTTCCGGTGTGCATTTCCGGCAGCCAAGTACCCATTGGACAGTCATAAAGATAGAACCCTGACAATACATTTCCAATTGAAATTGCAGATGCGGAGAAATCTTTTTGCCGGTACGGCTTTCAATCTGATCCGTATAGAAAGCGGTGATCAACTGGAAATCATGATCGCGCAGACAATTCTGGTCATCGTTTTTAAATGCAGCCTTGAAAAACAGCTTTTCTTCCTGAATATAGGTAAATTTATTTACAAGACCTTCATAGACAGATTTTCCTTCCCCCATATGTTCAAAGGATTCTAAGAGAATTTTGTCAAAATACCAGTTGATGAGGTCGTATTTATCCTGAAAATTACGGTAAAAAGTCTGTCTTGTGACACCGCATGCCTCTACAATTTCCTTCACAGTGATTTTTTCTACAGGTGCAGTTTTCATACAGCGTTTCATGGCATCTGCCAGCTCATATTTTGTTCTTTCGTTGGATTTTGTGACTGCCATAGTTTTCTCCTCATTTGTACAGACCTTTGTGAATAATTGTATTTTAGCATAAATCAAGTCTGTCCGGAAAATATTTCTATATGAAAAAACAGTAAACATTCCAAAATTTTTCTAAAATGAGGTTTTATACTTGCCAGACTCTATGTTTTGAAGTATAGTACTCTTCGCTTTGCAGATTCAAAAGAGAAGAGAAGGAGACTACAAAATGACATTTTATCAGGAGTTACAGCTTAGTTCTGCCGGTTCAAAACAGTTGATCAAAAATACGACAGACAAAAAAGAAAAATGGCGTCATATTCTTATCTATAATTTTAAAGTATATCTTGTTATGGCTTTTTGTGTGGCGGTTGTCACATTGTATACAAAATTGACAGGGCAGGAAAACAGCGTTGTAGGAGTGACGGTCCTGTTGGCACTGCTTGTGCTGAGACAGGCTGATTTTGGTATACGGACGAGTCATGGATTGTTGTCCATTGTGGGAATATTTACGATTATGATGGCTGGCCCGCGACTGGCAAATATGGCATCTCCGGTGGGAGCATTTTTTATAAATTGTGTCTGTATCCTGCTTCTTATGATTTTTGGGTGCCACAATGTCATTATGCATAATCATTCTACGTTTGTGCTCGGGTATCTGCTCTTATATGGATATGATGTGAGTGGCAGAGCATTTGAGATGCGGGTGATCGGACTTACGGCGGGAATGCTTGTGTGCATGGCGGTTTTTTATAAAAATCAGAAAAACAGACCTTATCGCAGGACATTTAAGGATTTATTCCGGGAATTTGATGTCCGGTCTGCGAGAAATCAATGGTATCTGAAACTGACACTGATCGTCTCAAGTGCAATGCTGATCGTTTCGCTGCTTGGACTTCCGAGAGCAATGTGGGCAGGGATCGCATGTATGTCAGTCTGCCTTCCATTTACAGAGGATGGAAAAATGAGGGCGGTGGACAGGGGCGTGTTTAATATTGCCGGATGTGCGCTGTTTCTCGTCCTTTATCTGATACTGCCGGAGTCAGGAAGAAGTATGATCGGAATTATTGGTGGGATCGGCGTGGGTTATTCTGCCGGATATAAATGGCAGACGGTTTTTAACACGTTTGGAGCGCTTGCAATTGCAGCTTCATTATTCGGACTGCCGATGGCACTGCTGCTTCGGTCTGGAATCAATGTGACTGCCTCTCTTTATACAGTGGTTTGTAATGTCGTATATGATAAATTGCATGGCAAAAGAGCAGAAATCGCAGAAAACCTCGTAAAACCATAAAAAACACTGGTATTTTGCAAAAGTGTGTGCTATAATTCTAGAATGACTGCGATAGTCGTAGTACGCCCATTTTTAGGCAGAGCCAGAAAAACCGCGGGTTTATGCGACTTTGGACGTGGCTCGATTAGCGCATTAAGCGTGAAATGTACATGGATATTTTATATATATAAGGAGGAAAATCATTATAATGAGTGTACAGGTTGAAAAATTAGAAAAAAACATGGCAAAACTTACTGTTGAAGTACCAGCAGAGCAAGTAGAAAAAGCTTTACAGGCTGCTTACATGAAAGAGAAGAACAAAATCAGCATCCCTGGTTTCCGTAAAGGTAAAGTTCCAAGAGCTATGATCGAGAAAATGTACGGTGCAGCTGTATTTTATGAAGAAGCAGCAAACATCTTAATTCAGGATAATTATGCAGCAGCTATGGAAGAGAGCAAAGAGGACATCGTTTCCAGACCAACAATCGACATTGTTCAGATCGAATCTGGAAAACCTTTCATCTTCACAGCAGAAGTAGCAGTAAGACCAGAAGTAACACTTGGAAAATACAAAGGTGTTCAGGTAACTAAGATTGACACAACTGTAACAGACGAAGAAGTAGAAGCAGCACTTGAGAAAGAGCAGCAGAAGAACTCCAGAACTGTAACTGTAACAGACAGACCAGTAGCAAACGGTGATACAGCAGTCATCGATTTCGAAGGATTTGTTGACGGTGTTGCATTTGAAGGAGGTAAAGGAGAGAATCATCCATTAGAGATCGGTTCCCACTCTTTCATCGATACATTCGAAGATCAGTTAGTAGGACACAATGCAGGGGATGAAGTAGAAGTTAACGTTACTTTCCCAGAGAAATATCAGGCTGCTGATTTAGCTGGAAAACCAGCCGTATTCAAAGTTAAGATCAACGAGATCAAAACAAAAGAGCTTCCGGAGTTAAACGATGAGTTCGCTTCTGAAGTATCTGAGTTTGATACATTAGCTGAGTACAAAGAAGACTTAAGAAAACATCTTGAAGTTGAGAAAGAGAACGAAGCAAAACGTACAAAAGAAGATGAAGCAATCAAGAAGATCATCGACAAATCCACAATGGAGATCCCGGAAGCTATGATCGATACACAGTGTGAGAACATGGTCAATGAGTTCGCACAGAGAATCGCACAGAGTGGTCTTTCCATGGAGCAGTACATGCAGTTCTCCGGTATGACGATCGACGGATTAAAAGAGCAGGTTCGTCCGGAAGCTGAGACACGTATCAAGAGCAGCCTTGTATTAGAGCAGATCGCAAAAGATGAGAATATCGAAGTTTCTGAAGATGAGATCAATGCAGAAATTGAGAAGATGGCAGCTCAGTACGGAATGGAAGCTGACAAGTTAAAAGAGTACTTAGGAGAAGATGAGAAAGAATCCATTAAGAGAGATTTATCTGTGACAAAAGCAGTTGACTTAATTATGGAGAATGTAAAAGAAAGAGCAAAAGCTAAGACAAAGAAAGAAAAAGAAGCTGAGGAAGCTACAGAAGAATAATTTCTGAACAATGTACAGCAAATACGACAGACTGGCTCTTATGAGCCGGTCTGTTTGAGATTTATGACAGATTGCATCTGATGAGAAAAAAGTTCAATATTTTTTGAAAATTCGAACAAGATATTAATTTTTCATAAAACATGTTTTTTTCCTATTCCAACGTCTCTGCATTTGTGGGATAATATTTATCAGTGCAGTGTATGACCGATATATTGCAATAGTGAAAAAAGTGTGGATTCAATCATAGTGCGATTCCAACCATATTTATGAAAAGGAAAGGGCAGGTAAGAGATATGAGTTTAGTACCTTACGTCATTGAACAGACAAGCAGAGGAGAGCGTAATTACGATATTTACTCCAGATTATTAAAAGATAGAATTATTTTCCTTGGAGAAGAAGTGAATGAGACAACAGCAAGCCTTGTTGTTGCACAGTTACTTTTCTTAGAGTCCGAGGATCCTGGAAAAGACATTCATTTATATATCAATTCCCCAGGTGGAATGGTAACAGCAGGTCTTGCTATTTATGATACGATGCAGTACATCAAATGTGATGTATCTACCATCTGTATCGGTATGGCAGCCAGCATGGGAGCATTTTTACTTGCAGGCGGAGCAAAGGGCAAGAGACTTGCACTTCCGAATGCAGAGATTATGATCCACCAGCCATCCGGCGGAGCAAAAGGTCAGGCAACCGAGATTCAGATCGCAGCAGAGAACATTTTAAAGACAAAGAAAAAATTAAATGAAATTTTAGCTGCAAACACAGGAAAACCATATGATGTGATCGCAGCGGACACAGAGAGAGATCATTACATGTCCGCTCAGGAAGCAATGGAATACGGACTGATCGATAATGTGATCACAAGCCGCTAATAGAAATTCAGGGGCAATGAGAGGCTGCTTTTTGGAAAAGCAGGAAGAAATATGAACATTGGAGAATGAAAAATGGCAGGAAGAAATGACGAGAGACTGCGCTGCTCATTTTGCGGTAAGACGCAGGATCAGGTTCGCAAACTGATCGCAGGACCAAACGGTGCCTATATTTGTGACGAGTGTGTGGATGTTTGCGCCGAGATTATTGACGAGGAGTTAGAGAACGACGAATTTGACGGAACTCAGGTAGAATCTGCTGAGCAGATCAACCTGATCAAGCCGGAAGAGATGAAAGCGTTTTTAGACGAGTACGTCATCGGGCAGGACAAGGCGAAAAAAGTATTATCCGTCGCAGTTTATAATCATTATAAGAGAATTATGGCAGGAGCAGATTCCGATGTGGAACTGCAGAAGAGTAACATTCTTATGCTCGGACCAACCGGTTCCGGTAAAACCCTTCTGGCGCAGACATTAGCGAGGGTGCTGAATGTTCCGTTTGCCATTGCAGATGCAACAACGCTGACTGAGGCCGGTTATGTGGGCGAGGATGTTGAGAATATCCTTTTAAAACTGATCCAGGCAGCAGATTATGATATCGAGCGTGCACAGCATGGCATCATTTACATTGATGAGATTGACAAGATCTCAAAGAAATCAGAAAACGTTTCCATCACCAGAGACGTTTCCGGTGAGGGTGTACAGCAGGCGTTACTTAAGATTTTAGAGGGAACGGTTGCTTCGGTTCCACCACAGGGCGGAAGAAAACATCCGCAGCAGGAACTGATCCCAATCGATACCACCAACATTTTATTCATCTGCGGTGGTGCTTTTGACGGATTAGAGAAGATCATTGAGACACGTCTCGACCAGAAATCTATCGGATTTAATGCCGAGGTGCATGCAAGGGATGAGTACAATGTGGGAGAAGTGTTAAAACATGTGCTTCCACAGGATTTTGTAAAATTCGGACTGATTCCAGAATTTATTGGTCGTGTTCCGGTGACTGTTACATTGGATATGTTAGACAAAGATGCGTTGATCCGTATTTTATGTGAACCGAAGAATGCACTGGTAAAACAGTACAAGAAATTGTTCGAATTAGATGGCGTCGGACTGGAATTTGATCAGGATGCATTGGAGGCGATCGTAGACAAAGCACTTGAGAGAAAGACAGGAGCCCGTGGTTTACGTGCGATCATGGAAGCAGTTACTTTAGATCTGATGTATCACATTCCATCGGATGAGAGCATTACCAGATGCGAGATCACCAAAGAGGATGTAGAGAAAAACCTTGCAATTGAGGAAAAAGAAGAAAAACAACTTGTTGAGAAGCTAGAACAGGCTTCTTAAGGAAAAGATGACAGCATTTTTTAGGCTGTTACAGATAAAGGAATTAAAAAATGGATACAATGATTATGAAAATGCCTGCAGTTGCCCTTCGCGGAATGGTAATTCTGCCGGGAATGGTAGCCCATTTTGATGTAAGCCGTACAAAATCGATCAAGGCAGTAGAAGAAGCCATGATGGATGAACAGAAGATTTTTCTTGTGACACAGAAAGATGTGGAGCAGGAAGATCCTGCAATCGAAGACTTATATAAAATAGGTATCATTGCCGAGGTAAAGCAGGTAATTAAGTTACAAAATAATATTGTACGCATTTTGGTAGAAGGAAAAGAGCGGGCAGAATTGTCCGCTTTTCTTGAAAATCCGGACTATCTGCTTGCGGAGATCATACGATTTGACGAGGAAGTGGATGACGGACTGCCAGAAGAAGCGAAAGAGGCAATGCTTCGCAGTATTCAGGAGACGTTTGGAAAGTACGCGGTGGTCAATCCGAAAATGGGGAAAGAACTGCAGCGTCAGTTAGGTGAGATCACCGATTTAGAGAAACTGATGAATCAGCTTGCCAACAGTCTTCCGGTACATTTTGCAGAAAAACAGAAGATCTTAGATGCTGTTTCCCTGACAGAGCGCTATGAAGTTCTCATGGCACTTTTGTTAAAGGAGATTGAAATCACTGCGATCAAAAATGATTTTCAGGCGAAAGTCAAGGCTCATGTGGATAAGAACCAGAAGGAATATCTCCTGCGGGAACAGATGAAAGTCATCCGTGAGGAGCTTGGGGAAGATAATACAGAGTCAGATGCAGACCAGTTTACAGCCGCGTTAGGAAAACTGAAAGCGGACAAAGAGGTAAAAGAGAAGATCAAAAAAGAGATCGACCGTTTCAAAAATATCAGTTCCAGTTCTTCGGAAAGTGCAGTGGCGAGAGGATATATCGAGACACTTTTGGAGCTTCCATGGAATAAGACCTCAAAAGACAACAAGGATCTGAAAAATGCGGAGCAGATTTTAAATGCGGATCACTATGGGCTGGAAAAAGTAAAAGAGCGTATGTTAGAGTTCCTTGCAGTGCGCAATCTCACGAGCAAAGGCGAAAGCCCGATCATCTGTCTGGTGGGACCACCGGGAACCGGTAAAACGAGTATTGCCCGATCCGTTGCAAAAGCGTTAGATAAAAAATATGTGCGGATCAGTCTCGGCGGAGTCCGGGATGAGGCAGAAATCCGCGGACACAGAAGAACTTATGTCGGGGCAATGCCGGGACGTATCGTGAACGGGCTGCGCAGTGCCGGTGTAAAAAATCCGCTCATGCTTTTAGATGAGATTGACAAGATGAGCAGTGATTACAAGGGTGACACAGCGTCAGCACTGTTAGAGGTACTTGATGCAGAGCAGAATAAGAAATTCCGGGATCATTATGTGGAAATCCCAATCGATCTTTCAGAAGTATTATTCATTGCCACGGCAAACTCAGTGCAGGACATTCCAAGACCGTTATTAGACCGTATGGAACTGATCGAAGTGACAAGCTACACCGAGAACGAGAAGCTTCATATCGCGAAGGAACATCTGCTTGCAAAGCAGATGGAGCGCAATGGAATCAGACCGGAGCAGCTTGCAATCACGGACAAAGCCATGGCGAAGATCATCAGCGGTTATACAAGAGAAGCCGGAGTGCGTAATTTAGAGCGTAAGCTTGGCGAGATCTGCAGGAAAGCAGCAAGACCGCTCTATGAAGGTGACAAAGAGAAGATCAAAGTCACAGAGCAGAATCTTGAGAAGTTCCTCGGCAAAGAAAAATACAGTTTTGATAAGAAAAACGATACAGACGAAGTCGGGATTGTACGTGGACTTGCGTGGACAAGCGTTGGCGGCGATACATTGGAGATCGAAGTCAACATTATGCCGGGAAAAGGTGAGTTCCAGTTGACCGGACAGTTAGGGGATGTAATGAAGGAATCTGCACAGGCAGGAATCAGTTATATCCGCTCTGTCAGTGAGGAATATCATATTCCGAAGAAATTTTTTCAGGAAAATGATATACATATCCACATTCCGGAAGGAGCAGTGCCAAAAGACGGACCTTCTGCCGGAATCACAATGGCAACTGCCATGCTGTCTGCAATCACAAAGACACCGGTGCGTGCAGATGTTGCAATGACAGGCGAGATCACACTCCGCGGCCGTGTGCTCCCAATCGGTGGACTGAAAGAGAAGACGCTGGCTGCAAAAAATGCCGGAATCAAGACAATCTGTGTGCCGAAGAAGAATGAGAAGGACATTGACGAGATTTCACCGGAGATCAAAAAAGGTCTGGAAATCGTGTTCGTGGAGCAGATGAAAGACGTGCTGGATGTGGCGTTTGTAAAGGAACAGAAATAGGTTAAATATAGGTAGGATGCGGTGTGCGGTCTGCACACTGCAATATATAGAGGAAAAAATAATGGTAATTAGAAGTGTAAATCTGGAGACTGTCTGCGGTATTACAAGTAAAATACCGGACAATCTGTTGAACGAAGTTGCATTTGCAGGAAAGTCAAATGTAGGAAAATCATCCATGATCAATGCGTTGTTGAACCGCAAATCGCTTGCTAGAACTTCCGCACAGCCGGGAAAAACGCAGACAATCAATTTTTATAATGTCAATGATGCCATGTATCTGGTGGATCTTCCAGGGTATGGATATGCGAAGACTTCAGCCAGCGAGAAGGAAAAATGGGGAAAAATGATTGAAAACTATCTCCATACTTCCAAAAAACTGCAGGCGGTCTTTTTACTGATCGATATCCGTCATGATCCGTCTGCCAATGATAAAATGATGTACGACTGGATGGTTTATCAGGGATTTGCACCGATTATCATTGCTACGAAGCTGGATAAGATCAAGCGCAGCCAGATCCAGAAAAATGTCAAGGCAATCCGTGAAGGACTTAAGGTAAAACCGGGCACAGTTATTATCCCATTTTCATCTGAGACAAAGCAGGGAAGGGATGAACTGTGGGAGGTGATCGAGCAATGTTGTCTCCCAGAGGAAAATGCGCCGGATGATATTGCAAAAGAGCAGGCGGAATCCTGATGAAAATTGACATTGCGCAGGGAAAACGTTCATGGTAAAATATACGCGAAGGCAAAAGTGAGCATGAAACAATACGGACACGCATGCTTGCATGCGGTGGACGGATGTGTTTCATGTGAACGCGCCCGCGAGTCAGAAAAACCGCAGGTTTTTCTGACTTTTGCTGGAGCGTTTTTGAATAGGATACACTAACTATGAGAGATAGCAGCACCCGGAGATACTTTCCGAGTGCTCTGCAAATAGAAAAGGCATCGGAGGATGGTAGAGATGAAAAAGAAGAAAATTGTGATTGCTCTTGGACATGAAGCATTAGGAACAACACTTCCTGAACAGAAAGAGGCTACAAAGAGAACTGCAAAAGCAGTAGCTGATTTTATCCGTGACGATTATCAGGTGGTTATCACACACAGTAATGGACCACAGATCGGTATGATCCATACAGCTATGAATGAATTTTGTAAATTATATCCGGAATATACCGCAACACCAATGTCCGTATGTTCTGCTATGAGCCAGGGATACATTGGTTACGATTTACAGAATGCGATCCGCGCTGAATTATTGAACAAAGGAATCTACAAGACCGTTTCTACAATCCTGACACAGGTTGTAGTAGATCCATATGATGAGGCATTTTACAAACCAAGCAAGGTGATCGGTCGTGTACTGACAGAGGAAGAAGCAGAGGCAGAGGAGAAAAAAGGAAACCACGTTGTAAAAGTGGAAGACGGATACAGACGAATCGTTGCTGCTCCAAAGCCAATGGATATTGTTGAAATTGATGCAATCAAAGCATTATCCGATGCAGATCAGATCGTAGTTGCCTGCGGAGGCGGTGGTATTCCTGTATTAATGCAGGACAACAACTTAAAGGGTGCCAGCGCGGTCATTGAAAAAGACCTTGCAGCAGGAAAACTGGCAGAACTTTTAGACGCAGATATGCTTGTCATTTTAACAAGTGTTGACAATGTATGCCTGAATTATGGAAAACCAGACGAGAAACCTTTATCAACCATGACGGTTGCAGAAGCAAGAAAATACATGGAACAGGGACAGTTTGGAGAGGGGGATATGCTTCCTAAGATTGAAGCTGCCATTGATTTTATCGGTGATTCTGCGATCAGATCTGTTCTGATCACAAAGCTGAACAAAGATGGATCTAATATCCATGGCGGTATGGGAACTATGATCACAAAATAAAGTTTTTAACATAATGTTTACAAAAAGAGCAGGTTTTTTTTACAAAAGAAAGCTTGCTTTTTTTATGTTTATTTCGTATAATCTCTCCGTAGATGGAGTCGCCGTACCAAAGAAGAAACTTAAAATTTATTATACATTTTTCACAAGAATACGAATAAAAACGGAAAGAAGAGACTGTATTATTGTGAAAAGTGTATAAGTTTTAAGTTTTGCAGAGACTGGTTCGCCGGCTCCGTGCTGATTTAGGGAGATTGTTAAAACTATAACAGAAATCAGGAGAGGCATACGCACTTCGAATGAATAAAAATCAGCAGGAAGCAGGAATACTTAAAAAATGAAACCATAAAAAGAAAGGAAGAATTTATGACAAGAAGAACAAAAATTATCTGTACGTTAGGACCATCCACCGACAATGAAGCGGTGATGAGATCGTTGATCGAAGAAGGAATGAACGTTGCACGTTTCAATTTTTCGCATGGACCGCATGACGAGCAGATGGGAAGATTAAAAATGCTTCGCAAACTGCGCAAAGAATTGGGAAAATATGTTGCAGCTTTACTTGATACAAAGGGACCGGAAATCCGTCTCGTAGAATTTGAAAAAGGAAAAACAGAGTTAAAGACAGGTCAGACTTTTATATTGACTACAGATGATATTCTTGGAACCGATGAGCGTGTGTCTATCACTTACAAAAACCTTGCAGATGATGTGAAACCGGGAGATCACATTCTGATCGATGACGGTCTGGTAGGTCTGGAAGTAGTTGAGATCAAGCCGGTTGCAAAACCAGTGAATACCAAGATCAACGCAAGAGATATTGTCTGTAAAGTGTTAAATGACGGTGTAATTTCCAATAAAAAAGGTGTGAACGTTCCAAACGTTGACCTCACGATGCCATTTATCAGTGAAAAAGATTACGGAGATATCTGTTTTGCGGTAGAAAATGATTATGATTTTATTGCAGCTTCCTTTGTCCGTACCGCAGAGGATGTTATGGAAATCCGCAAAATCCTTGCAGAAAAAGGCGGTGAGGATATTAAGATCATTTCCAAAATTGAGAATATGCAGGGTGTCCGCAATATTGATGAGATCATCCGTGTGTCCGACGGTATCATGGTAGCCCGTGGTGACATGGGTGTGGAAATCCCGTTAGAGGATGTTCCTGTAATGCAGAAAATGATTATCAAAAAAGTTTGTGAGGCAGGAAAAATCGTTATCACTGCAACACAGATGTTAGATTCCATGATGAAACATCCAAGACCAACAAGAGCGGAGTCCACAGACGTTGCCAATGCAATTTATGACGGAACAAGTGCAATCATGTTATCCGGAGAGACGGCTGCAGGTATGTACCCGATCGAGGCAGTGAAGACAATGGTTCGTATCGCAACCCGTACCGAGCAGGATATCAATTATTTACAGAGATTCAGACAGCGTAAGGCAATGTGCAACCCGGATGTCACAAATGCAATCTCACACGCTACCTGCACTATGGCAGGCGATTTAAGTGCAGCAGCAATCGTGACCGTGACAAAATCCGGACGTACTGCAAGAATGATTTCAAAATATCGCCCGAACTGCACAATCATCGGCGAGTGTCTGACAGAAAAAGTCTGTCGTCAGTTAAATCTTGAATGGGGCGTAGAACCAATCCTCATCACAGAGGAACAGGATGCAAGCCAGTTATTTGAAAAAGCAGTAGACGTGGCTGAACAGGCTGGATTTGTTTCCAAAGGAGAGTTAGTTGTTCTGACAGGTGGAGTACCACTTGGCGTATCCGGCACAACAAACCTTATCAAAGTTCAGGTAGCAGGACACATCCTTGTAACTGGAAAAGGACTGAATGGAAAGAAAATTTCCGGAAATCTTTGTGTATGCCACAGCGCAGAAGATTTAAAAAGCTTCAAAGATGGTGACATTATCGTTGCAGCAGACACCAACAATGAAATGATGTCACAGATGCGTCAGGCTTCCGCACTGATCGTAGAAGCAGAGGATACAAACTGTCATGCAGCAATCGCAGGCTTAAGCCTTGATATTCCAGTGCTTATCGCAGCAAAAAATGCATTGGATGTGTTAAAGACAAGCGCTTATGTGGAAGTTGACTGCGAAAATGGAGTTGTAATTGCAAACTAACCCGGAGATTGACTTATGAACTGCCGCCTGTGAGTGGTGTTACGGATTTCCTAAGGTTATGTTGTATTGCATGCCAACAAAGTATTTATAAACATAAAAAATAGAACTGTTTGTTTTCAGGAGAGCTTTCGCTTGTTGGCGCTGGCAAAATCCTGAAAACAAATCAGTTCTATTTTTTATTTGTCCAAGGCTGTGTAGCATGCAATATCCCAGTTGTGAAAATCCGTCAATCCGTGTTACGAGCGGCAGAACCCAAAGATGAAACTTCAGGAGGTGTACCCTTTTATGATTGGTGAACCACAAGACATTGAAAATGACTGCATTTAGTCGTTTCCTCCTTTATAGGCATCCATCCCATAACCGGAGTTCCATAACGTACATTGCAGATTTTGTGGTGCAATTCATAGCGTAAATTGGGCATGTATAAGCGTCCTCTCACAAGTCATCCATAACGTAAATGAAAGAAAAACGGTATAAACAAATATTATTTTCTTTGTGAGCTATGGAGATAAGACTCTTTAGAGGCTTATCGGAATGTCCAGCGAACAGAAACATAATATTTCGTTTATACCGTTTTTCTTTTTCATTACATATAAATTTGACTTGTGAGAGGACTCTTATATCTGCCCTTCAAGCTCTAGGAAAGCACCACAAAATCTGCGACACTACGTCCATTAACCTCCGGCTATTCGCATTATGAGATGAAACGGCAATTTTGGAATTGATATTTTGTACAGAGTAGTTTATACTGTGGATACATCAAAGTCGCAGGCAATTGATGCATGGTAATTAAAGAGTAACTGTGTTATTTCTTAAAATTCATGTCTGCAAATCCCAAATCAGGTTTCTGATAAGGAATGATATCTCAAGTATCACAGCCGATTCGGCACGAGATTCCAATTTGATGAATATTTTCAATGCATGAGATTTTTATATTTATGATTGAATTACTTTTTTATGGTATGGCATTTCATAATAAAATTATCCCTTATGCATTGAAAAACACGGAAAATTCAACTATCATAAAGGGGGAAAATGATTGAACACAAACGATGACAAAATCCAATGGCATCCAGCTTTTGATGCAGCGCTGCAGATTGAGCTGGAAGATGAAGCAGAGTATCTGGAATTTGAGCCGGAACATCTGCTGTCGAAGAAGCCAATGCAGATTGATGTGTTGGTAAAGAATAAGAAGGATGTAAAAATCAAAAAGAATATCGGAAGAATCTTTCGGCAGTATAATATTATTGAGTACAAATCACCGGATGACAAACTGAATATTGATGATTTTTACAAAACATACGGATATGCCTGTCTCTATAAATCCGAAACAGGTGGTGTAGATCAGATACCAGCAACGGAACTGACCATTACTTTTGCATGTTACCATTATCCGGTGAAAATGCTGCAAAGGCTGAAGCAGGGAAAAAACTTGACGATTGACAATGTGGAGAGCGGTATTTATTATCTGCTTGGAGATTCGATTCCAATACAGCTAATCATCATTCCAAAACTATCAAAAGAAAATAACTATTGGCTAAACAATCTGCGCAATGATTTAAAATCAGGTGGCGAAATCCGGAATTTTATCGAACAGTATGGAAAAAAGAAAGAATCAAAATTATACCAGGCACTAGCAGATACCATTATGCGTGCCAACTGGAAAGAATTAAAGGAGGAGAGACGAATGTGTCAAGCATTACGGGAATTATTTGCAGATGATTTGCGTGAATCAGAACAAAAGGGAAAAAATGCTGGAAAAATGGAGGCCAAAATTGAGCTTATCATCAAGAAGTATAAAAAAGGCTGTAGTGCAGAAGAAACAGCAGATATGTTGGAAGAACCGATAAATTTGATGAGACAGATCTACGAGATGATTGACCAGTATACGCCGGATTATGATGTTGAGAAGATTTATAAGGGACTTCTTGAAAAAGCAATATTGCCGGTATAATAAAATCGGTTTGAAACTAGCCAGATAATATAGCTAAAAACATTTTTTGTCAGTTGTTAAATTTTGATTTATTTTATGGGAGATACAATAATGTCAGATAATATATCTATAATTGGTGGAGCAGACGGTCCGACATCTGTTTTTGTAGCAGGAAAGATTGGAATGAACTGGCTAAGTACGTTTGGGTTGGTTTTAGTGATTCTTCTTTTAATTCCGAATATTATATATGCAGTCAGGGTGAAGGATCAGAAAAATAAATGTACCAATAAATTTATGAATATTCTGGAACAGATAGGACGTTATGCATGCATGTTTCTTATGATATTCAATATTGGCATAGTCGAATCTGGTTTTCCTTCCATAAATGCATTTATCATTTATCTTGTTGGAAATGCAGTGCTAATGCTCTCATATTGGATTATATGGATGCTTTATTTTAATAAACAGACTTACTTTGAACAAATGGCATTGGCTGTTATACCGACTTGCATCTTCTTACTAAGTGGTATAACAATGTTACATTATTTTTTGATCATATTTGCCGTAATATTTGGGATTGGACATGTCTATGTTACAAGCAGGAATAAGGTTTGTTAAGGTTGAATTTGTTTTGCAAAGATATTGAAAACCGGAGCAAACAACGTAATTTGGCAGATTTTGTGGCTGTATTCATAACGTAAAGAAGGGCAGATATCAGCGTCCATGCACAAGTCATTCATAGTGTAAATAAAAGAAAAATCGTACAGACAAATATGATTTCCTTTGTGAGCTTTGCGAACAGGAACATCATATTTCGTCTGTACGATTTTTCTTTATAATATTGACTTGTGTATGGAATCTTATATCTGCCTTTCATAACCTATAAAGCAGCTACAAAATCTGCCTACATTACCTAAATAACCTCCGGTTAGCCCATAACAACCTTAACATGCACTTCTTTTTTGCCAGCGTCAACAGGAATAAGATTTCCCTCAATCGCATTATCGTCTACGGTAACAGAAGCAACACCTTTTTCTACGTGATCCGGATTTTCTACATCAATATAGTAGGTAGTACCACGGAAATCACGTTTGGCGGTAAAGCCGTCCATGAAGGAAGGAATACATGGATCAACGATCAGACCGTCATAGTCTGGACGGATACCGAGGATAAACTGCGAAACATTTAAGAAAGTCCATGCAGCAGTACCGGTCAGCCAGCTATTCTTTGCCTCACCAAAGTTTGGCGCGTCTTTTCCGGCAATCATCTGTGAGTATACATAAGGTTCGGTGCGGTGAATCTCACTGATATCCTCGATGTATGCCGGACAGGTTCTTGTGTAAACCTGCCATGCACGGTTTCCACGTCCAACAACCGTTTCTGCAATGGAGATCCATGGGTTGTTATGACAGAAAATACCGGCATTCTCTTTGTATCCTGGTGGATAAGAAGAAATCTCGCCAAGTTCCACATGATATCTGTGGTAAGGTGGCTGTAATAATACAATACCGTATTTGGTATCCAGATATTTTTCAACGGATTCCATTGCTTTTAAGCAGTTACCTTCTTTTAAGCCGATTTCTGCCATAACACAGAAGCCCTGTGGCTCGATGAAGATTTTTCCGTCTTCACATTCTTTGGAACCGATTTTATTTTTATAATGATCGTAAGCACGCAGGAACCATTCTCCGTCCCAGCCTGCATCCAAAACTGTTTTTTCCATATCGGCAATTGCAGCTTCAGCAATTGCAGCTTCCTCTTCCATGCCACGGTGTTTACAGATCTGAACATAATCTTTTCCATAACGTACAAACATTCCGGCAATGAATACAGATTCTGCATTCGGACCTTCTGATGGACCAAACGTCTGGAAAGATTCGCCAGGTTCTGTGGAGAAGCAGTTTAAGTTCAGACAGTCGTTCCAGTCAGCACGTCCAATCAGTGGCAGATTGTGTGGACCGCGATGTTCCATTGTATAGTGGAAGGAGCGTCTCAAATGTTCCATTAAATCAGTTGCCTTGGAATCGTCATTGTCATAAGGTGTGCGTTCATCCAGAATTGAGTAGTCACCGGTTTCTTTGATGTAAGCAGCAGTTCCGGCAATGAGCCACAACGGATCATCATTAAATCCGCTTCCAATATCGGAGTTTCCTTTTTTGGTCAGTGGCTGGTACTGGTGATAAGCACTTCCGTCCTCAAACTGGGTGGAAGCGATATCTAAAATTCTCTGGCGCGCACGATCCGGAATCAGATGAACAAAGCCCAAAAGATCCTGGCAGGAATCACGGAATCCCATACCACGACCGATACCGGATTCATAATAAGAAGCGGAACGGCTCATGTTAAAAGTAACCATGCACTGATACTGGTGCCAGATATTTACCATGCGGTCAAGCTTTTCTTCTTTGGAAGAAACAGTGAAATGACTGAGCAGTTTTTCCCAGTAAGCTTTCAGGTCAGCGAGAGCCTGATCGGCTTTTTCTGTTGTGTTGAATTTTTTTAACAAGTTTTCTGCAGGAGCACGGTTGATAATACCGTCTTCTGGTTTGCCAACCCATTTTTCTTCGACTGGATTTTCAACATAGCCAAGAACAAATACATAAGTTCTGGATTCGCCCGGAGCGAGCGTTACATCTAACTGATGACTGCCCACAGGAGCCCAGCCGCTTGCAACAGAATTTTTGCAGGAGCCGGATACGACAACTTCAGGAGCAGAATTTTCACCGTAAGCGCCAAGGAAAGTATCACGGCTTGTGTCAAATCCTGCGATCGGGGCATTGACCGTGTAAACAGCGTAATGATTTCTTCTTTCACGGTATTCTGTCTTGTGATAAATAGCGGAACCGTGAATCTCCACTTCGCCGGTAGAGTAGTTACGCTGGAAGTTGGTCATGTCGTCCATTGCATTCCAGAGACAGAATTCTACGTAGGAAAAAATGGAAAAATGTTTTTCTTCTTTACTATGATTGGTCATTGTGAGTTTGTTGATTTCACAGGTACTTCCGATTGGAACAAAGTCTGTCAGTTCGGCAGCAAGTTCATTTTTACTTCCTTTAAAAATAGAATAACCGATACCGTGATGACACTCATAAGAATCAAGTTCTGTCTTAGTTGGCATCCAGCCTGGGTTCCAGATTGTATTTTCTTCTTTAATATAGTAGTAATGTCCGTTGCTGTCACCAGGAACGTTGTTATAACGATATCTGGTAAGGCGTAACAGCTTTGCATCTTTATAGAAGCTGTAGCCACCACAGGTATTTGAAACCAGTGAAAAGAAATCTTCACAGCCGAGATAGTTGATCCATGGCAGTGGTGTTTTTGGGGAAGTGATGACATATTCTTTTGCATTATCATCGAAATATCCGAATTTCATATAAATCCTCCTTGTTTTTTCGAAGAAAAAATCCGAGTTCCTCTGAACGAGGAGAGGATTTAGCCTCCTTGTTTTGCACATTATTTAACGAAAACGATTAAGTAAATATTCCTTATCTAAAATTATATCTTGCAGAAATATAAAAATCAACAAAAAATCCTTTGAAATAAGCAAAAACAGCACTTTTGACAAAAATTACAACATAATATGGAAGAAAGCAACAAATGAGGTTAAGTATGAGAATTAAGCCGTAAAATACGAAAACGTATAAGACTTTGCTGCGCAAACGGTTAAAAAACAGAAAGAATCATAAAAAATGCACAAAAAATTAGAAATAAAAATGTAAAATTAGCCGAAATGTCAAAAAAGTATTGCAATCCACTTGCATAAGAGCTATATTAAAAGTGCGAAAACGATTAAGTAAAAACTTCGAAAGACTTAAGTAACTAGACAACAGGTCATACATAATAAAGTCTGGAAGAAGTACCTGGAGGATTCAATGGTATCTTTAAAAACAATTGCCGAAAAGTGTGGAGTATCAACTGCCACCGTCAGTAAGGCATTAAATGATCAAAAAGATATCAGTGAAGAGACAAAGAGTCGTATCCGGACGGTAGCAGAGCAATTAGGATATTTCCCGAATGCAGCAGCAAGATCACTTAAGACCAACCATTCATACAACCTCGGAGTTCTATTTGAAGAGGAAGCAGGAAGAGGTTTACAGCATGAATATTTTTCAGGAGTATTAAATGGTCTGAAAGTTCAGGCGGAGAAGCAGGGTTATGACATTACATTTATCAATACCTGTTTTGAAAACCGGAAGATGTCTTATCTGGAACATTGCAAATACCGGAATTTTGAAGGAGTTGCAATTGTGTGTGCGGATTTTAACGACCCTGGTGTCATGGAACTGATGAATAGCGAAGTACCGGTTGTCACCATTGACTACCTGCATCACAACTGCACGGCGGTCAGCTCGAACAACATTCAGGGCATGGAAGATCTGGTCAGATATATTTATTCTCAGGGACACAGGAGGATCGCTTACATCCACGGACAGCAGAATGGTTCGGCAGTTACCAAAGACCGGTTGACAAGTTTTTACCGGACAATGGATGAACTGAAGCTGGAAGTCCCGGATGAGTACATCCGTACAGCAGGTTACCTGGAGACAAAGGAAGCGGCAAAACAGACGAAGGAACTTCTGAATCTGGAAAATCCGCCAACCTGTATCATTTATCCTGATGACACCGCACTGATCGGTGGAAGAAATGTCATTATAGAGATGGGACTTCGGATACCAAAAGACATTTCGGTAGCAGGATACGACGGAACAAGGATGTCACAGCTTTTGCATCCGAAGCTTACCACAATTAAGCAGGACACGGAAGAGATTGGCAGAGAGGCTGCAAAACGGCTGATCGGTTCCATTGAAAAACCAAAAACAACTCTCTTAGAGAGAGTCGTTATAGAAGGAATCCTCATACCGGGACAATCGGTAGGAAAGATTCCGGAACAAAAATAACAATGTAAACAAGGCGGAAGCCAAAAAATTAAGGAGGAGGGTTTTCTATGAAAAAGAAAATCATTAGCGCATTATTATGTGTATCCATGGTAGCAACTATGGTAGCAGGATGTGGTGGATCATCAGACACAACATCCGCAGACAACAGCAACTCAGGTGTAGCAGCAACGGCAACAGAATCTGGATCTGATGCAGCGGAGACAGATACAACAGGTGATGAGGGAAAAGTTTTCAACATTTATTGCTGGAATGAAGAGTTTAAGAGCCGTCTGACAGATCACTATCCTGGATATGAGGAAGTGGATGCCACAACTGGTAAGATTGGGGATGTTACCGTAAAATGGAACATCACACCAAGTGATGACAACGCATATCAGAACAATCTGGATGCAACATTATTAAAACAGGAATCAGCAGCAGCCGATGACAAGATTGACTTATTCTTAGTAGAAGCTGACTACGCACTGAAATATGTCGATACAGATTATACAATGCCGATCGCAGATCTTGGAATTACAGATGCAGACCTTGCAAACCAGTATCAGTATACAAAAGATATCGTTACAGATTCTAACGGTGTATTAAAAGGTGTTTCATGGCAGGGCTGCCCGGGCGTATTATTCTATAACCGTGATGCAGCAAAAGAAGTTCTTGGAACAGACGATCCTGACGAAGTTCAGAAATATGTTTCAGACTGGGATACTTTCAATGATACAGCAGAGACAATGAAAGCTGCCGGATACAAGATGACATCTTCTGTCAATGATACTTACCGTGTATACTCTAACAACGTTACTTCTAAATGGGTAGAAGATGGCAAGATCAATATTGATGATAACATTATGAAATGGGTATCTGATTCAAAAGAGCTTTATGATGCAGGCGAGACAGAGACATATGAACTCTGGGGCGATGACTGGAAGAAAGGTTTCTATCCAGAAGGAAAAGTATTCTGCTACTTTGGACCGGCATGGTTCGTGAACTTCTCTATGGCAGCCGACACCGAAGGATCTATCGGTTACAACGGTGGATGGGGCGCTACACCAGGACCTCAGGGATTCTATTGGGGCGGTACATGGATCTGTGGAGCAACAGGTACAGATAACGCAAGTCTTGTAAAAGATATCATCTTAAAGATGACAACAGACGAGACGATCATGAAAGATATCGTAGTAAAAGATGATGACTTCGTTAACAATAAACCAGCTATGGAAGCAATGGCAGCAGATACAAGCTACCAGAGTAAAGTATTAGGCGGACAGAACCCATTGTCTATGTACTGTGCAAGTGTAGAAAAACTTGATTTAAGCAACCTTTCTGCATACGATCAGGGATGTAACGAAGAGTTCCAGAACGCTATGAAGAACTACTTTGAAGGCAATGCTTCACTTGATGATGCACTTGACTTATTCTACAAAGCAGTTGTTGAGAAATATCCGGACTTAACATACTAAAATAATAAGCCGCGCCTGCCAGACCGGCGGGTGCGGCTATCTTTATACCTATCTCCGGACGGAGAGAAAGCAGTCAGCGGCGTAAAGCGCAGAGCTGACAGCAGATTTGCACAAAAAGATGTCCGTGAAGGGATGCTGTGAACTCTGTGAAAAATAAAAAGAAGGGGGCAAGAGGCGTTATGAAGAAGAAAAGCAGTAAAGCAGTCAGATATAACAAATGGGGTTACATTTTTCTGATTCCTTTTATTCTGGTGTATGTTGTATTCCAGCTTATACCACTGTTTAATACCATTTATAACAGCTTTTTTGAAAATTATTTATCGGGTCTGACACAGATCGGACCAAACTTTGTGGGACTGGAGAACTACAAAACGCTGTTTACACAGGGCGATATCTGGATTTACGCAAAGAATACCATGATTTTATGGATCATGTGTTTTGTGCCACAGATTATTTTGTCATTACTGTTAGGTGCATGGTTTTCTGATGTGCGTTTGAAATTAAAAGGAAGCAGATTTTTCAAGACCGTGATCTATCTGCCAAACCTGATCATGGCATCCGCATTTTCCATGTTGTTCTTTACACTGTTCTCGGATGGTGGACCGATCAACTCGATTTTAATGCAGATCGGAATCATTTCAGAGCCATATAAGTTTCTGGCAAACACAGGAAGCGCGAGAGGACTGATCGCCCTTATGAACTGCCTGATGTGGTTTGGTAATACGACCATTCTTTTAATGGCAGGTATGATGGGTATCGATACTTCCCTATTTGAAGCAGCAGAGGTGGATGGAGCAACTTCCACACAGGTATTCTACAAAATCACATTACCGCTGCTCCGTCCGATTTTAGTATATGTTGTGATCACATCACTGATCGGTGGATTACAGTTATTCGATGTACCGCAGATTTTGACCAATGGTACCGGTGATCCAATGAGATCGACCATGACATTGATCATGTTCTTAAATAAACATCTGTACAGCAAGAACTACGGAATGGCTGGTGCAGTATCGGTAATCCTGTTCATCATCACCGCAATTTTAAGTCTTATTGTCTTTAAGGTAACTGGAAACGATAAGAGAAAAGCATGAGTAGAATAGAAAGGTGAGGTGTTATTATGAACGAAAATAAAAATCTGAAAAAAGGACTTGGAATCCATGCAAGAAGATTTATCGCTTATGTAGTCCTGATTCTTGTTACATTTGCCTGCCTGTTCTGGTTCTATGTGCTGTTCATTAATGCGACCAGATCGAACGGTGAACTGCAGGCCGGATTTACACCACTGCCAAGCACACATCTGCTGGAAAACTGGACGAATCTGTTACACGGAACACTTCCGGTATGGCAGGGTATGATAAACAGTCTGATCGTATCGGTACTGTCAGCAGCGTTATGCACCTATTTTTCAACCATGACGGCTTACGCCATTCATGCATATGATTTTAAACTGAAAAAATACATCTATGCATTTATCTTAGCAGTCATGATGATCCCTACACAGGTAACGGCACTTGGATTTGTAAAATTAGTCGGTACATTACATATGGAAGATACATTCATTCCATTGATCGTGCCAACGATCGCTGCTCCGGTAACATTCTTTTACATGAAGCAGTATATGGAAAGTACATTGCCGGTTTCTCTGATCGAGGCTGCCAGAATTGACGGCTCCGGTGAGTTCCATACATTTAACCAGATTGTACTTCCATTGATGAAACCTGCCATTGCAGTACAGGCAATCTTTACATTCGTAAGCAGCTGGAATAATTATTTTGTACCGGCTTTAATCTTACACAATGACAAGAAAAAGACACTGCCAATCTTAATTGCACAGCTTCGTGCAGCAGACTGGCTGAAATTTGATATGGGTCAGGTTTATGTGATGATCGCATTTTCCATTTTCCCAGTTATCATTATTTACCTGATATTATCCAGACACATTGTACAGGGTGTTGCCCTCGGCAGTGTGAAAGGATAAATTAGAATATAGCTACAAATGAAAAAACCTTCCCTGAGAACCGCCGTGATTCCCCATATCACGGCGGTTCTTCTTTGGTGTAGCAGAAAAAGATTACAATATTAAAAAACATCATAATAATTGCCTGAAATAATCAAACATAAGCTCTTTCTTTCCTATTATAAGTATGCTATAATAAACGCAGATTTTGGAAAAAGAAATGGTTGAGAAGTGAATCTGCACAATCCTTTCAGAACGGAGGAAGACATGACAGAAGGCGGTTTTTTAGTTTTCATGGGAATTTTATTACTTTTGGTTGTCATCGTTGTTGTGATAGCGGTTGTTTCATCTGTGGCAGGTGCGGCAGCAGCAATCGTTGATGATGAAGACAGCGAAGATGAGTAGAACAGGGTGAGAACAGAATAGTGGGGCGGTACTTTTGTGCCAGTCCCCTTTTTGCAGGTCTTATGGATACTGCGAAATGTCCCGAGATTGAATCATAAGAAAGGAGACAGAGATTATAATGCAGTTACTTACATTTTTGTTAAATGGAGTGAAGTTTGGTATTCCTGTCAATGATGTGGAATCCATTGAAACAAGAATGAATGTGGTGAATATTCCAAATTCACTGCCACAGGTTCATGGGATCATGAATCTGCACGGAGAAGTTATTGCAGTGTACAGTCTGGCAGAACAGTTTCATTATCCGGAACAGGAAATCAACAATATCATCGTTGCATCCATGAATGGTACAAAGATTGGGCTTGAGGTTGGAAACGTGGATGAGATTATTGATGTCCCGGATGAGAAGGTTATTTCCATGCCAGTCATTATGAAAGCAGTAGAAAATTGTTTTGATGAGGTTGCTTCCTATGCAAAAGAACTGATCGTTCTGATCGAGGTATCAAAGCTGATGCCGGAAGCAGAGCAGCAGGCAATACAGAAATTGGTAGAACAACAGTCATAAACAAAAAAGAGTAAAGCCTCTGTTATTATATATTGGAAAGATACAGTCTCGTGGGATGGAGTACCGATAGGTACTCCATTTTTGCGTAAATAGGAAATTTTGTTCCATTTCTAAAATAATTCTAAATTCTGTCCGATTTTCCTTGCATTTTGATGAGAGAGGAGTAAACTGATTTTTGCCGACCGACTGGTCGGTTTTGGCTTGCGGGAATGCAATAGCCAATCAGACATATAATTTTTCAGGAGGAAAGAGAATGATCCCGAAGTATAGTGTAAAACGTCCATACACAGTTTTGGTTGCTGTTGTACTGGTGATTGTTTTAGGTGTTGTTTCCCTGACGAGAATGACAACAGATCTGCTGCCGGCAATGAATCTGCCATATGTGATCGTTGTCACGACAGATGTGGGAGCAAGCCCGGAGGAAGTGGAGAAGGACGTGACTGCGCCGATAGAAGCGGCAATGGCGACGACTTCCAATATTAATAATGTAAGTTCTTCATCCTATGACAACTATTCTATGGTTGTTTTGGAGTATGAACAGAGCACAAACATGGATTCTGCCATGATTGAGATCCAGCAGCAGCTGGATCAGTTGACCGGACAATTTCCGGATTCAGTGGGCACACCAATCATTATGCAGATCGATCCGGATATGATGCCGGTTATGATCGCATCCGCAGATGTGGATGGAATGGATCAGGCAGAGGTATCTGATTATGTGGACAATGAATTATTACCACTGCTTGAGAGTATCGAGGGTGTGGCATCTGTGACGGCAACAGGAGTGCTTGATACGGATCTTCAGGTCACTATGAACCAGGAGAAAATAGATGCTTTAAACGAACAGATTCTGAGCAAAATAGATGCACAGTTTACAGATGCACAGGCAGAGTTAGACAAGGCATCCTCCAAGATCAACAGTGGTAAAAAGAAGCTTTCCGATGGTGAAAAAGAGATGGGAAGCCAGCTCGGTGCAGGGGAAAACGAGATTATCAATAATAAAATCCAGTTGTTTAACACGGAGGCAGATCTGACCACACAATTATCGGATCTTCAGAAATCCCAGTCGTCCATGGATGGTGCAATCAAATCGTTACAGTCAGCTTATAATGGAGCAACACAGTTACAGAGTGCGATTGACGGTCTGCAGAAAGCAAAAGACGGTGTCAGCCAGGCGAAGAGTGGGGCAAAGCAGTTGTATGCAATGAAACCACAGCTCGCAGCATCAGTGCCAGCATGGGGTGGAACATTACCGGCCGATTATAATACTTTTATTACGACGTTAGAATCCACAGTGAATTACATGAAAATGTCAACGGATCCGGCAACGCAGGCACAGGCTGCACAGATGGAGCAGATGCTTACAGGACTGAAATCGTCTATGACACCGGAAATTTATAAAGCACTTGTGGCAAGTGCCAGTGAATCCGATTTCGTCGCATACATGGAATCCACAGCCATTGCCCAGATCAATGCACAGGCAGGGACTTCCTATACAAGTGAGAGTGACATTGCCAGCCAGATCGTGACATTACAGTCCAAACTGGATGATATCAATGTGATGCTGACGAGTCAGGCATCCTCTTTTGCAGATGCAGGCGTGACGTTGACTTCTTACAAAGACATTCCTGCTGCAATCTCAAAATTAAGTGAGAGCAAGACGCAGATTGCGACGGGAATTGCGACGATCGAGTCTGCCCAGACACAGGTGGCAGACGGTAAAACGTCTTTAGATGACGCATTAGTGACTTTAAATGAATCCCAGATATCCGGTATCATGGAGATGAGCAAGGGATATGCGGATCTTGCTGTTGCAGCAAATAAGATCGAAGAGGGGCAGAGCCAGTTAGATGATGCAAAAGAGCAGGCAAAAGATTCAGCGGATCTGAACACGATCCTCACAATGGATACCTTAAAAAATCTTCTGACAGCGCAGAACTTCTCCATGCCAGCAGGTTATGTGACAGAGGGGAACGAGCAGTATCTGGTGCGTGTCGGAGATGAGGTGACATCCAAAGCAGATCTTGAAAATCTCGTTCTGATGGATCTTGGTATGGATGGTATCGAACCGGTCAGACTGTTGGATGTGGCAGACATCGAGTACATTGACAACTCCGGTGATTCTTATTCGAAAGTGAATGGCAATGCAGCCGTTATGCTTTCCATTGAAAAGCAGACCGGCTATTCCACCGGAGATGTGACAGACCGGTTATTGGATAAATTTGACAGCCTGGAAAAAGAAAATACAGCGTTACATTTGAGCGTTCTCATGAATCAGGGTATTTACATTGACATGATCGTGAAATCAGTCGTAGAAAACATGATCGTGGGAGCCATCCTTGCAATTATTGTATTGTTATTATTCTTAAAAGATATCAAACCTACACTTGTAATAGCATGTTCCATTCCGCTCAGTGTTGTTTTTGCAGTGGTACTGATGTACTTTACGAATATTACGTTAAACATCATTTCACTGTCGGGTCTGGCACTCGGAATTGGTATGTTGGTGGATAACTCCATCGTCGTGATCGAGAATATCTATCGATTGCGCGGGGAGGGATATTCGATTCGAAAGGCAGCCGTGGAGGGTGCTTCACAGGTGACAGGAGCAATCATAGCATCCACACTTACAACCGTCTGTGTATTTGCACCGATTATTTTTACAGAGGGTATCACAAGACAGTTATTTGTGGATATTGCGCTGACAATTGCATTTACGCTTGCAGCAAGTCTTCTTGTGGCATTGACTTTCGTGCCAATGATGGCAGCAGGATTATTAAAAAATACAAAAGAGATCAGGCATAATCTCTTTGATAAAGTAAAAGATTTTTATGGAAAAATTTTAGCGGTATGTCTGCGTTTCAAACCGATCGTATTTATCGCAGTGATCGTATTGCTTGGAACAAGTGTTGTGGCAGCATTCTCCAGAGGATATTCTTTCATGGATATGAACATGGAGACAAACCAGATCAGTGCGACGATTTCAGCAAAAGAGGATCAGACACTAACGTTTGACGAACTGACAGAAATGGCAGATGAAGTCGTGGAAAAAGCATTGACGATCGATGGCATTGAAACCATTGGTGCCATGGCAGGCGGAAGTGCTCTTTCCATGATGGGAAGCAGTTCTACAGACAGTATTTCCATGTATATGATTTTGGATGAAGAATCTGAAGTGAGCAGCGCAGAAGTGACCGCACAGTTGGATGAACTGACCAAAGACATGGACTGCGAGGTGACAACGGATACTTCAGCTTCCGATATGACAGCGTTGATGGGAAGTGGACTGACGATCAATGTAAAAGGAAATAATCTTGACAAACTGCAGGAACTTGCAGGCGAGGTTGCAAAAGTCGTAGAGAACACCGAGGGAACTGTGGATGTGGATGATGGACTTGCCAATACGACACCGTCTTTCACCATTTCTGTAGACAAGGAAAAAGCTGCGAAATATGGCATGACCGTTGCACAGGTATTCCAGCTTGTTTATGGGGAGATGGCATCGTCAACTTCCGCAACAACGATCTCTACCGATGTAAATGATTATCAGGTTTATGTACAGAGCGAGGAGCAGTCCGATGTTACATTGGCTGATATCAAAAACCTGACCTTTACCTATACAGACAGAGAAGGAAACGAGACAGAAGTAGCACTTTCTGATATTGCACAGTTTGAGGAAGGTTACACCTTAGGAACGATCAACCGTGATGCGCAGACCAGATATATCAGTGTGACCGCAGGAGTGGATGATGACCATAATGTCAGTCTGTTAAGCAATGAGATCCAGAAAGAGTTAGATAAGATTGATCTGCCGGAAGGATACTCCATTGAGATGGCAGGTGAGGACGAGATGATCGCAGATGCGATGAATCAGTTGTATCTGATGCTTCTTTTGGCAGTCATCTTCATTTACCTTGTCATGGTAGCACAGTTCCAGTCGCTGTTGTCGCCGTTTATCATTATGTTTACAATCCCGCTGGCATTTACAGGTGGTCTGTTCGCACTTTACTTTACCGGCAATGAAGTCAGCGTTGTGGCAATGATCGGATTTGTCATGCTTGCCGGAATTATCGTAAATAACGGTATCGTTATGGTAGACTTTATCAACCAGCTCCGCCGTGGCGGAATGGAGAAAAAAGATGCCATTATCGAATCCGGAAAAACGAGACTCCGTCCGATCCTTATGACCGCACTCACCACGATCCTGTCCATGTCCACGATGGCAGTCGGACTTGGAGAAGGTTCAGAAATGATGCAGCCAATGGCGATCGTAACGGTTGGCGGTTTGTTATATGGCACACTGTTAACACTGATCGTTGTTCCATGTATTTATGATGCATTCAACCGCAATAAGAGCATGGTCGAGGAGGATTTATGATGGATGAGCAGAAACTGATCCACGATCCATCACAGAAAGTGCTTGCCCTGTATCAGGCAGTCATTGGGTTCATTAATGAAGGCTGTGATATCAATACTTTAAAAGTAGCTGATATCACAGGCCGGGCAGGCATTGGAAAAGGAACTGCATACGAATATTTTTCTTCAAAGGAAGAGATTATTTCTTCCGCAATCTTATATTATGTGAAAGACTGCTTTGAAAAACTTCAGGTAATTTCTACAGATGGAGGAACATTTCAGCAGAAAATTAATGAGGTCATGGATTTTATTGATGAGCATGTAAAAGAAAAGCAGGGAGTCTTTTTCCTGATCAAAATGGTACTTGAATCATATGAGATACCAAAGAATCTGAAAGACGAGTATGAGCGCATGAAACACCAGTGCTGTGATAATGGGAAAAACGAGATTATTGACAGCATTGTGGAGGAGGGTGTCCGCGAAGGCCTGATCCGGGAAGAGAATGTTTTTCTGCGGAGAGTCGCAGTCGAAACCCAGCTTTCGGTCTATTTTATGTATCGTATCGCAGCAGAAAAAAAATTGGAGCCTGACCTGGAGGCAGATACTCTGCGAGAATATGTTTATCAGAATATATTGAAATTGTTAGAGTAGAAAGAAGGAAGTTTTATGTTGACACTATTATTTGTTGTGCTGCTGTTGACTATTTTCGGCAAACTGTTAATCTTTGCGATTAAGGCAGCGTGGGGAATCACAAAGATTCTGCTGAACATTGTATTGCTGCCACTCATCATTATTGGAATGTTTGCAGGTGGTCTTACATATCTGGCACTGATCGTGCTTGCAATCGTGGGATTGGTTTCATTGATTAAGGGGCATAATTAAAACAAAGAGTTAATGCACAGTTGCTATTTTTTTTGATATGTGTCATACTGTACAAAGAAGTAGCAACGCATACGACGCAAGTGCGAGGTGAGATTATGATTAATAGGGATTTATATCTGCAAAAATTAATTCATAATATGTGGAATCTATTGTACTTGATAACACAAATGAAAAATTTTATCTTTTTGTTGATGAAGTTCAGCTTACAACCAAGGTGACGGATCATGAGAATGGTAATATTGATGTTACCATTTATGATATGCTGAATGAACTGAAATCATACAAAAACCTTGATGTATATGTTACTGGCAGTAACTCTAAAGGACTGTCCAATGATATCGCTACAGAATTTCGTGGGAGAGCAACCCAGATTCATGTATTCCCAATGTCTTTTCAGGAATATTACTCATTTGTTGGTGGAGATGAAAGAAAAGCTTTGGATAACTATATGCTATATGGTGGTATGCCAAAAGTTTTGACTATTACTGATGAAGTAGAAAAGAAGGGATATTTGACATCGTTATACAGTGAACTTTATGTCAAAGATATTATTGAGAGAAACAGAATAGAACGTGAAGATATTTTAAATGATATTTTGAATTTTCTTGCATCTCAGATTGGTTCACTTACAAATCCTACGAATATTGCCAATTCTATAACAAGTATAAAGAATGAAAAAATAACAGCATCAATGGTATCAAATTATGTAAAATACATTATAGATTCATTCCTTATTTCTGAGGCAAAGAGGTTTGATGTTAAGGGCAAGACATATTTCAAATATCCATACAAATATTACTATACGGACATAGGACTTAGAAATGCACGTCTTAACTTTAGGCAATATGATCCCGGTCATATTATGGAAAATATTATATACAATGACTTATTGAGACGTGGATATAGTGTTGATGTAGGGGTTATATCGGATCGTACAGGAGGAAAAAATCTACAGAGAGAAATTGACTTTGTTGTAAATCAGGCAGATAAGAAAATATACATTCAATCGGCATTCCGCATGGACGACGAGAAGAAAGAAACATCGGAACTTGCATCGTTGATGCTTACGAAAGATTTCTTTAAAAAAGTAGTTGTTAGAATGGATATATCACACAATTATTATGATGATGACGGTATTTTTCATTGCAATCTGATTGATTTCTTATTAGGTAAAGTAGAATTGTTCTAAAAGTTAACATAGAAATGGTATATTAGGATATTATCATGTTACTGTTCACTCAGCACCTGAACACCATGCTGTTCAGGTGCGTATGCACGTGATGTGGGTGTGAGCAGCCCCCTTTTGCGAAGCAAAACTTTATATGGGGCTGCGAAGTTACAGTTCGCAGGGTAACCTGTGAACTGTAACATTATCATAAATGGTTCAAAAAATGTAAATAAAAATCAGTTGACAAATACCGCAATAGATTTTATCATGAAAAAAGATATAAAAAGGTGATGAGAAAGAGGAGTACACACAGACAACTGAAAGAGAATGACATTCACCGGCTGAGAGATGTCACCAGAACATGTTGTGTGGAAGGTAGCTTTTGAACCGTCGCGCCGAACCGGAAGCCAGAAGATAAGAAGCTGGCGGAGCATAGCAACAGATATATGAACGAAGTAAGCGAGAACGATTTGTCCCCGTTACCGGACAGTGATTTCTTTTTCAATGGATAATGGAATTGAAAAATCGAATCAGCAGAGATATGTTGTTTTTACAACATAACAAAGGTGGTACCGCGTTGACACGCCCTTTGCATCCGTATGGATGTGAAGGGCTTTTTTATTTTTTAAAAGAAAGGAAAAAGACAAATGAAGGAATTAGCAAAAACCTATGACCCGAAGGGCATTGAAGATCGCCTCTATAAGAAATGGGAAGATAACGGTTACTTCCATGCAGAAGCAGACCGCAGTAAGAAACCATTTACCATTGTGATGCCTCCACCAAATATTACAGGACAGCTTCACATGGGACATGCATTAGACAATACCATGCAGGATATTCTGATCCGATACAAGAGAATGCAGGGATACAATGCATTATGGCAGCCTGGAACAGACCATGCTTCGATCGCAACCGAAGTAAAAGTGATCCAGTCTTTAAAAGAAAAAGGAATTGACAAAGCAGATCTCGGAAGAGAGGGTTTTTTAGAGAAATGCTGGGAATGGAGAGAGGAATACGGAAGCCGTATCATCAATCAGTTAAAGAAACTGGGTTCTTCTGCAGACTGGCAGAGAGAACGTTTTACCATGGATAAGGGCTGCTCCGATGCGGTTCAGGAAGTTTTCATCAAATTATATGAAAAAGGTTACATCTACAAAGGCTCCCGTATCGTAAACTGGTGCCCGGTCTGCAAGACCTCCATTTCCGATGCAGAGGTAGAGCATGAAGAGCAGGATGGATTCTTCTGGCATATCAACTATCCGGTTGTTGGCGAGGAAGGAAGATTCGTTGAGATCGCAACAACAAGACCGGAGACATTATTCGGAGATACCGCAGTTGCTGTCAATCCGGATGATGAGAGATACAAAGACATCGTTGGAAAAATGTTAAAGCTTCCAATGACAGACCGTGAGATCCCGGTCATTGCAGATCCGTATGTAGATAAAGAATTTGGAACCGGATGCGTAAAAATCACACCGGCACATGACCCGAACGACTTTGAAGTTGGAAAACGTCATAACTTGGAAGAGATCGTTGTCATCAATGATGATGCAACCATGAACAAATTAGCAGGAAAATACGAAGGTATGGATCGCTATGAGTGCAGAAAAGCACTGGTAGAGGATTTAGAGAAAGCCGGACTTTTAGTAAAAGTTGTTCCTCATTCCCATAACGTAGGAACACATGACCGCTGCGGCACAACCGTTGAGCCAATGATCAAGCAGCAGTGGTTTGTAAAAATGGATGAGATGATCAAACCGGCAGTTGAAGGAGTAAAAAATGGTGACATTCAGTTACTTCCAAAACGTATGGAGAAAACATACTTCAACTGGACAGATAACATCCGTGACTGGTGTATTTCCAGACAGTTATGGTGGGGACACAGAATCCCGGCATACTACTGTGATGAGTGTGGTGAGATGGTTGTTTCCAAAGAAGCACCTCATACATGCCCGAAATGTGGATGCACTCATATGACTCAGGATCCAGATACATTAGATACATGGTTCTCCTCTGCATTATGGCCATTCTCCACACTTGGCTGGCCGGAAAAAACAGAAGATTTAGATTACTTCTATCCGAATGACGTTTTAGTAACCGGATATGATATCATTTTCTTCTGGGTAATCCGTATGATCTTCTCCGGTTATGAGCAGATGGGCAAGGCTCCATTCCACACGGTATTATTCCATGGTCTGGTACGCGATTCCCAGGGACGCAAGATGAGTAAATCTCTCGGAAATGGTATCGACCCATTAGAGGTGATCGACAAATACGGCGCAGATGCACTCCGTCTGACACTGATCACAGGTAACGCACCGGGTAACGATATGCGTTTCTACTGGGAGAGAGTAGAGTCCTCCAGAAACTTTGCAAATAAAGTATGGAATGCTTCCCGTTTCATCATGATGAACTTGGAAGGCGCAGAGATCAAAACACCGGAACTTTCCGAGTTAAAAGCAGCAGATAAATGGATCTTATCCAGAGTTAATACGCTCGCAAAAGATGTGACAGAGAATATGGATAAATTCGAAATGGGTATCGCAGTACAGAAAGTTTACGATTTTATCTGGGATGAATTCTGTGACTGGTACATTGAGATCACAAAAGTCCGTACCTATAATAAAGAGAATGATCCGGCTTCTGCAAATGCAGCATTCTGGACATTAAAGACTGTATTAACAGAGGCATTGAAGTTGTTACATCCATTCATGCCATTCATCACAGAGGAGATTTTCTGCACACTGCATCCGGAAGAAGATACCGTTATGCTTGCAAAATGGCCGGAATACAAAGAAGAATGGAACTTTGCAGCAGAGGAAGAAATGGTTGAGCATTGCAAGGATCTTGTAAAAGGTGTCCGTAACCTCCGCACAGAGATGGATGTTCCACCATCAAGAAAAGCAAAAATCTTTATCGTATCAGAAGATGCAAAGATCAGAGATACCTTTGAGGTAAACAAAGAAGTTTATGTAAACCTCGCAGGTGCAAGTGAGATCGCGGTACAGGCAGACAAGACAGGAATTGAGGAAGACGCAGTTTCCGTTGTGATTCCTGGCGCAACACTCTACCTTCCATTAGAAGACCTTGTAGACTTCGAGAAAGAGAAAGAACGTCTGTTGAAAGAACAGGCTCGCCTCGAAAAAGAGCTTGCGCGTTCCAAAGGAATGCTCTCAAATGAGAAGTTCTTAAGCAAAGCGCCGGAAGCAAAAGTTCAGGAAGAAAAAGAGAAGCTTGCAGGCTATGAGCAGATGATGGCTCAGGTCAAAGAGCGTCTTGCACAGATGAAATAAAAATCAAATAACTATTTTTAATAGCCGTCGACTGAACCGACCCCCAGAAGTTAGACCAAAAAATCTAACTATTGGAGGTCGGTTTT
>ENA-OWPM01000218-OWPM01000218.1-human-gut-metagenome-genome-assembly--contig:-NODE-218-length-76869-cov-7.229489_pt1 | contig 76869 bp, 59 predicted proteins | sample MGYA00248267_ERZ651852 | MGnify/ENA primary metagenome ERZ651852 (study PRJEB26924, sample SAMEA4378228) | human gut metagenome | biome: human gut; feature: human-associated habitat; material: faeces... | reverse complement strand
AGAATTTAAGAATTTAAGAATTTAAGAATTTAAGAATTTAAGAATTTAAGAATTTGCTTATTTTATGAGGTCTAGAGGGGATTTTTTTAGGAAACACTTACTCATATTAGTAGAAACGTATTTTTCTTGCAGAAAAATGCGGGCTTTACCACTAAGTTCGTACCTCACTAAGTGTTAAATGCTAGCGATTCGCACTAAATGCAAGATTTGAGATCCATGCCTAAGAATACAATAATATAAATTCTTAGGAATATAAGAATATGCTCATTTTATGCTGACTTTATTATAATAGATTAATAATTGCTATAATTAATATTTTTCATGGGAATAATAATAGGGACAATTTTTATGCTTTGAAATTTAATTATGTAAGGAGAATTTAGTTATGAGTGAAGTATTATCTTATAATGAGTATTTATTAGTAGAGCCAGATGGAACATGCAAGGGATTTACTGATTATGAAGGGGCAAAATCATATGTAAATATGTATTATGAAAGATTTATTGATCATAAAATAGTAAAAAATGATTATAATGACTTGACTGATATTGGAGGAGAAGCACCAAGAGTTAATATATGTACTCAAGCAGGTGCTGAGACAGGAATTTGCAAAATTTATAAGATAGATGATTTTATAAAAAAGATAGAATCAGATATAGTATTTGAAGAGGAACAAGAAGAGATAATATCAAAATTAATCCAAAAGGATATAGATTTTAATATAAATGACTACAATCTAGATTTGGTTTTAGCAGATATTGAATCGGTTGATATTATGGAACCATATGGAGAAATGAAATAAAATTATTATTCTACCATAATAAAAAGTATATATGATACATTTAGATAAAATACTAAATTTATAAGAAAACATGTATCGAAATGTTAAAAAAATAAAGAATTTAATAACAATTAGATAAATAATCTTCAAAAAACTTATCTTAAAAAACCAGAGTGGAAAAATTTTTTTATATTATTGACATAGATTATTTACAGTAGTAAACTTTAACGTAACAACAAAAAATTAATATATCCTTTAGCAAAAAATGCTGAGAAGGAGAAAGTTATAAAAAAGATAAAAAGTTTCAGAGAGTCGATGGCAGGTGAGAATCGATACTTTAATTTTATAATTATCACTCCAGAGCAGAATCCAGAAAGAGAATTTAATTCTTGAGTAAAAGATATCCGGTGTGCATCCGTTATATGCAAGGGTTTGTTAGAACCTAGTGATATTATGTAAGGCGGAAATTTATCCCACTTCTTATGATTTATATCATTAAGGGTGGGTTTTTTTTAACTATTTTTGAGGAGGAATTATATGGATAAGCATGTGTTGTCTGTGTTAGTTAAAAACTCATCAGGGGTGCTTAGCAGAGTAAGTGGTCTTTTTTCTAGAAGAGGATATAATATCGATAGCTTAACTGTAGGAAGAACTGAAGATCAAAATATTTCTAGAATGACTATTGCTTTGAACGGAGACGAAGATGTATTAGAACAAGTTAAGAAACAATTGAATAAGCTGGAAGATGTTATATGTGTAACGGATTTAAATGACAATGAATCAGTGTATAGAGAGCTAGTGCTCATAAAGGTTAGGGCAAATGCTGAAAATAGGGCAGCAATAAATGAAACTGTAAAAATCTTTAGAAGTAAAATAATAGATCTTTCTACGAATACATTAACTATTGAATTAACTGGGGATGAAGATAAAGTATCAGCATTAATAAGTCTTATGGAAGAGTATGGAATAGAGGAATTGGTTAGGACTGGAATAACAGCTCTTCAAAGAGGGGAAAAAACACTAAAGAAAAGTGTTGAAGAATTAGATTTAGAGTAATTTAAGCTGTAAAAATTAATGAATGGCAATAAGTTAAGGGGGAATTCAATATATGGACAAGCGGTCGGTAAAAATATTTGATTCTACTTTAAGAGATGGAGCTCAAGGCCATGGAATTTCATTTTCTTTAGAGGATAAGATAAAAATAGTAAAACTACTGGATGAAATGAAGATAGATTATATTGAAGCTGGAAATCCAGGATCTAATCCCAAAGATATGGAATTCTTTAAGCTAATAAAGACAATAGATTTAAAGCATTCAAAGGTTGTTGCTTTTGGTTCTACTAGAAGACCAAATATTAAAGTAGAAGATGATAAAAATTTAAAAGATTTACTTTCTGCAGAATGTGATACAGTTGTTGTATTTGGCAAGTCATGGGATTTTCAAGTTACGGATATAATAAAGACAACCTTGGATGAAAATTTAGAGATGATAAAAGATACAATAAAATATCTTTCAGATAAAGGGAAAAAAGTAATATTTGATGCAGAACATTTTTATGACGGTTTTAAGGCTAATAAAGAATATGCAATGTCAACAGTAAAATCTGCCGAAGAAAATGGGGCAATGGCAGTTGTACTGTGTGATACAAATGGTGGAATGCTTCCAGAAGAAATAGCGAGTATTACTAAATTTGTGAGAAGCCAAGTAGATATTGAAATAGGAATCCATAGTCATAATGATATGGGAATGGCAGTAGCAAATTCTATAGTAGCAGTGCAGTCAGGTGCAAATCAGGTTCAAGGAACTTTTATTGGAATAGGGGAACGCTGTGGAAATGCTAATTTAAGCAGCATAATTCCAATACTAAAGTTAAAACTTAATTATAATGTGCTTGGAAATAATGAATTGGGGGAATTAACAAAAACAGCAAGAGCAATTTCAGAAATATGCAATATTACATTAGAGGATCAAAGCCCATTTGTAGGAAATTCAGCATTTGCTCATAAAGGTGGAATGCATATTGATGCAGTTACAAAATCACCTAAATCATATGAGCATATAGATCCTAAATTGGTTGGAAACAAAAGACGATTTTTAGTGTCTGAAGTTAGTGGGAAAAGCACTATATTACAGGAAATAAGAAAAGTCTTTCCTAATATATCTAAAGATGATAAAGAAGTTCAAAAGATTACTGATAGGCTGAAGGACTTGGAATTTGAAGGATATCAGTTTGAAGGGGCAGAAGGAACTGTAGAACTTATAATAAGAAAAATTATTGGAAAGTATAAACCGTTCTTTAAATTAAATCATTTCAAGATAATTGGAGAACAGCCTTATAATTCAGAAGAATTTAGTTCGACAGCAGTAATAAATATTACAGTTGATGGACAGACTGAAATGACAGCTGCAGAAGGTGAAGGCCCTGTAAATGCATTAGATAAGGCAATAAGAAAGGCATTAGAAGTATTTTATCCAGAACTAAAACAAACAAGACTTGTAGATTATAAAGTTAGAGTTTTAGATTCTGAAAGTGCTACAGAAGCAAAAGTTAGAGTTTTAATTGAATCAACAGACGGTATAGAAAATTGGAGTACAGTTGGGGTATCCAGAGACGTAATTCAAGCTAGTTGGATAGCTTTGGTAGATTCAATAGAATATAAATTAATTAAAGATATTCAAAGAAAATTAGAAACATATTTTTAAGGAGATGATTTTAAGATGGGTATGACAATGACACAAAAAATATTAGCAGCACATGCTGGATTAAAAAGCGTAAAAGCCGGACAATTAATAGAAGCAAATCTAGACTTAGTATTAGGAAATGATATTACAACTCCAGTAGCTGTAAATGAATTTAAGAAATTTGGAACAGATAAGGTATTTAGCAAAAGCAAAATAGCTATAGTGCCAGATCACTTTACTCCTAATAAAGATATAAAGGCAGCAGAACAAGTAAAATATATCAGAGAATTCGCAAATAAGATGGAAATAGAAAATTTCTTTGAAGTTGGAGAAATGGGGATAGAACATTGTTTAGTACCAGAAAGAGGATTAGCTGTTGCAGGTGATGTAGTAATTGGAGCTGACTCACATACTTGTACTTACGGAGCACTTGGAGCTTTCTCAACAGGAATAGGATCAACTGACATGGCAGCTGGAATGGCTATAGGAAAATGTTGGTTTAAGGTTCCCTCAGCATTAAAGTTTGTTCTTAAAAATAAGCCAGCTAAATGGATAAGTGGTAAAGATATAATCCTACATATAATTGGAATGATAGGTGTTGATGGTGCATTATATAAATCAATGGAATTTGTAGGAGATGGATTACAATATCTTTCTATGGATGATAGATTCACAATGGCTAATATGGCTATTGAAGCAGGTGGAAAAAATGGAATTTTCCCTGTAGATGATAAAACAGAAGAATATTTAAAAGAACATGCACAGAGAGAATGGAAGAAGTATGAAGCAGATGAAGATGCAGAATATGATGAAGTATATGAAATTGACTTAAGTACATTAAGACCGACAGTTTCATTCCCTCACTTACCAGATAACACAAGAACAATTGATAATACTGGCGATGTTGAAATTGATCAAGTTGTAATTGGTTCATGTACAAATGGTAGAATTTCAGATTTAAGAGTTGCTAGAGATATATTAAAAGGTAAGAAGGTTAACAAGAAAATAAGATGTATTGTTATTCCAGGAACTCAAAAAATATATCTACAAGCTTTAGAAGAAGGAATTATTAAAGATTTAATTGAAGCTGGAGCTGCTTTTTCTACTCCAACTTGTGGACCATGTTTAGGTGGACATATGGGAATATTAGCAAAAGGTGAAAGATGTGTATCAACAACAAATAGAAATTTTGTAGGAAGAATGGGACATGTTGAATCGGAAGTTTATCTTGCAAGTCCAGCTGTTGCAGCAGCATCTGCAATAACTGGAAAAATAACTGATCCAGAATTAGTGTAGGAGGTATTTAGTAATGAGCGTAAAAGGTAGAGTATTCAAATATGGAGATAATGTAGATACAGATGTAATAATTCCGGCAAGATATTTAAACACATCAGATGCTAAAGAACTTGCAGCACACTGTATGGAAGATATTGATACAGAGTTTGTAAAAAATGTAACTGATGGAGATATAATTGTAGCGAATAAAAACTTTGGATGTGGTTCTTCAAGAGAACATGCTCCGCTTGCAATAAAGACAGCAGGGGTAAGCTGTGTTATTGCATCAACATTTGCAAGAATATTTTATAGAAATTCAATAAACATAGGATTACCAATATTAGAATGTGATGAAGCAGTTAAGAATATTGATGCTGGTGATGAATTAGAAGTTGATTTTAAAACAGGATTAATTAAAAACTTAACTAAGAACCAAGAATATCAAGGAGAAGCTTTCCCTGAATTCATGCAAAAAATAATCGATAATGATGGACTTATTGGATATATCAGAAACAATAAGTAGAAGTAAAACAAAGGTAAGTAAGCATAGTTAATATAAATAAGCAAAAATAGAAGCTAAACATATTTATTTACAATTCACAGTTAAATAATATTATATTTATTTGAAACTTTGATTAATTATAAACTGTAAATTGTGAACTGATAAAGAGGGGGATTTTTATAATGAAATGTAACGTAGCAGTAATACCAGGAGATGGAATAGGTCCAGATATAGTGGCAGAGGCTATAAAAGTATTAAAAACAATTGGAGAAAAATTTGGACATAGATTTGAATATGAATATGCAATAGCTGGTGGATGTTCTATAGATAAAACCGGAGAAGCACTTCCAGCAGAAACTTTAGAAATATGTAAAAGAAATGATGCAGTATTACTTGGAGCTGTCGGTGGTCCAAAATGGGATGATCCAGATGCAAAGGTAAGACCAGAACAAGCTTTATTAGGCTTAAGAGGTGGAATGAATCTATATTGTAATTTAAGACCAGCAACATTATATGCACCACTTAAGAATGCATCACCACTTAAAGATAGTATAGTTGGAAATGGAATAGATATTGCTATAGTTAGAGAATTAACTGGTGGTATTTACTTTGGAGAAAGAGGTAGAGAAACTGTTGATGGTTTAGAATCTGCTTATGATACTGAAAGATATAATGTAAAAGAAATCCAAAGAATTGTTAAAATTGGATTTGAAACAGCAATGAAGAGAGATAAGAAATTAACTTGTGTAGATAAAGCAAACATACTTGAAAGTTCAAGACTTTGGAGAAAAGTTATTGGAGAAATGACAAAGGATTATCCAGAAGTTGAAGTTAATTATATGTATGTAGATAATGCTGCAATGCAGCTTGTTAAAGATCCAACTCAATTTGATGTAATTGTTACTTCAAATATGTTTGGAGATATATTATCAGATGAAGCTAGTATGGTTACTGGTTCAATTGGAATGTTACCATCAGCATCACTTGGAGATGGAACACTTGGAATGTATGAACCGATCCATGGAAGTGCACCAGATATTGCAGGAATGGGAATTGCAAATCCATTAGCAACAATATTATCAGTTGCTATGATGCTTAGATACAGTTTTAATTTAGATGAAGAAGCTAAAGTTATAGAAGATGCGGTGTTATCAGTTCTTGAAGATGGCTATAGAACTGGAGATATAATGAGTGAAGGAAAAACTAAGGTTGGAACTACGGAAATGGGAGACTTAGTTTGTAAAAAAATTGTTAAAGGAGAGTAGAGGCTAATGAAAAGTGATGCAATAAAGTTAGGTCCTGGAAAAGCAGCGCAAAGATCACTGCTTAAAGCACTAGGATTAACAGATGAAGAAATAAAAAGACCTATAATAGGAGTAGTATCAGCTCAAAACGAAATTATACCTGGACATATGAATCTTGATAAGATTACAGAGGCTGTTAAAAAAGGTATATTAGTAGCTGGAGGAACACCAATTGTGATTCCTGCTATTGGTGTTTGTGATGGTATAGCTATGGGACATGAAGGAATGAAATATTCTTTAGTTACAAGAGAACTTATTGCAGATTCAATAGAGTGTATGGCAAAGGCCCATGCATTTGATGCATTAGTTTTAATTCCTAACTGTGACAAGATTGTACCAGGAATGGTTATGGCAGCACTAAGAGTTAATATTCCAGCAGTTTTAGTAAGCGGAGGCCCAATGCTTGCTGGAAGACATAAAGGCAAGGATATCTCTCTTACTACTATGTTTGAAGCGGTTGGTTCATATGAAAATGGAACTATTGATGAAAAAGAACTATGTGAATTAGAAAATTCTGCATGTCCAACATGTGGCTCATGTTCTGGAATGTTTACAGCTAATTCAATGAACTGTTTATGTGAAGTATTAGGTATTGCATTACCTGGTAATGGAACAATTCCAGCAGTATATTCTGAAAGATTAAGACTTGCTAAAAAAGCAGGTATGGCTGTTATGGATGTTTTAAAGAAAGACATTAAGCCAAGAGATATAATTAATGAGAGAAGTATAATGAATGCATTAAAGGCTGATATGGCACTTGGATGTTCAACTAATAGTGTGCTTCATATAACTGCAATTGCAAATGAAGCAAAGGTTGAAATGAACTTAGATATAATAAATGATTTATCATCTAAAACTCCAGACCTTTGTAAATTAGCACCTGCATCTGATGTTCATATTGAAAAATTATATGCAGCAGGGGGAATATCAGCAGTATTAAGTGAACTTGCTAAGAAGGATATTCTAGATTTAGGTTGTATGACTGTTACAGGAAAGACTATTGGAGAAAACATTGAAGGTGTAACTGTTTCAGATTATGATGTTATCAAACCAATTGATAATCCATACAGTGCAACTGGAGGAATCGCTATATTAAGAGGAAATCTAGCTCCTGATGGTGCTGTTGTAAAGAGAGCAGCAGTTTTACCAGAAATGCTTGTTCATGAAGGACCAGCTAGAGTCTTTAATTCAGAAGAAGAAGCAAATGCAGCTATTTTCTCTAAAAAGATAAATCCAGGAGATGTTATTGTTATAAGATATGAAGGTCCAAAAGGTGGCCCTGGCATGAGAGAAATGCTTCAAGCAACAGCAGCAGTTGCAGGAATGAAGCTTGATTCCTCAGTTGCATTAATTACTGATGGAAGATTCAGTGGAGCTACAAGAGGAGCTTCAATAGGACATGTATCTCCAGAAGCAGCTGACGGTGGAGTTATTGGATTACTTGAAGATGGGGATATAATTTCAATAGATATTAATAATTGTAAACTTGATGTAAAGTTGAGTGATGAAGAAATTGCTGAAAGAAGAAAGACATTTAAGCCAATTGAACCAAAGGTTAAAGAAGGTTATTTAGCAAGATATGCTAAACTAGTTAGTTCAGCAGCAGAAGGAGCAATACTTAAGTAATTCAGAATTCACAATGCACAATTCACAATTGTGGGATAAATCCTTTTTTAATTGTGAATTGCCCATCTGGGTGCCCTAAAGGGTATGAATTTTGAATTTTGAATTGTCCAATGGGGGGGAAAAATATGTTATTGACAGGTGCTGAAATATTAATAAAATCGTTAATTGATGAAGGTGTAGATACCATATTTGGATATCCAGGTGGAGCTGTATTAAATATATATGATGAAATATATAAATATAGAGGGAAAATAAATCATGTATTAACAGCGCATGAACAAAATGCAGCACATGCAGCTGATGGATATGCAAGATCAACTGGTAAGGTTGGAGTATGTTTAGCAACTTCAGGTCCAGGAGCAACAAATTTAGTTACTGGTATTGCTACAGCACATATGGATTCTGTGCCTATGGTTGCAATAACAGGAAACGTTACTAAGCCATTGCTTGGTAAAGATAGTTTTCAGGAAGTTGATATTACAGGTATTACTATGCCAATAACTAAGCATAATTATATTGTTAAGGACGTAAAAGACCTTCAAAATATAATTAGAGAAGCTTTTTATATAGCTCAAGAAGGAAGACCGGGGCCGGTTCTTATAGATATTCCAAAGGATATAACAGCAGATAAAACAGTTTATAAACCTATAATTCCTAAAGAAATAAATAGAGAAGATAAGGTTATAAAAGCCAAAAGCATAGAAGCGGCAGTAAAATTAATCAATGATAGTAAAAGACCTTTTATTTATGCAGGTGGTGGTATTGTTATATCAGGTGCAACTAAAGAATTAATTAAATTTGCAGAAAAAATAAATGCACCTGTATCGACATCATTAATGTGTATGGATGGTTTCCCTAATGATCATGAACTATATACTGGAATGATCGGAATGCATGGAACAAAGGCCTCTAATATAGGAGCTACTAAGTGTGATTTATTAATAACACTAGGAGCAAGATTCAGTGATAGAGTTATAAGCAAGCAAGAGCACATAAGAAATGCAAAGATACTTCAAATAGATGTAGATCCAGCAGAAATTAATAAAAACATTAAGGTAAATCAATGTGTTATTGGTGATTTAAAAGTAGTATTGGAAAAATTATATCCATTAGTTAATGAAAAAAAGAATATTGAATGGATTGAAAAAATAGAATCATTAAAAGAAAAAGATAAAGAAGTTTCAATGGATTATAATACTCCAGAATTGTTGTTCAAAAAACTAAATGAATTAAATGATAACAATTTTATAATATCAACTGAAGTTGGGCAACATCAAATGTGGACAGCGGGGTATTTTGACTTTAAATCAGAAAGAACATTTGTTACATCTGGTGGTTTAGGAACAATGGGATATGGATTGGGCGCTGCTATAGGTGCGCAGGTTGGTAATCCTGATAAACAAGTAATTAACATTGCTGGTGATGGAAGTTTCGGAATGAACTGTCAGGAACTTGTTACAGCAGTTAAAAATAGACTGCCAATGATAGAAATAATTATGAATAACAACTGTCTAGGAATGGTTAGACAGTGGCAAAATTTATTTTACGAAGAACGATATTCGGAAACAACTCTTGATAGACCAACAGATTATGTAAAGCTAATGGAGGCTTTTGGTGGAAAAGCATTTAGAGTGACTAAGCCAGAAGAATTAGAACCTGTGTTAAAACAAGCTATACAAGAAAAAGGTCCAGTTCTTATAGATTATGTAATAGATATTGATAAGAAAGCTTTTCCTATGGTAGCACCAGGTGCACCTATTAATGAGATAATAACCGAATAAAATTATATTGAATTATCTAATTGACTAGTAAATAACCAATTTATAAAATAGAGGTAGTACATGTATTTATGCTATCTCTTTTTTATTGTGTAAGAGTTAAGGAAAAAACAGCAGTGTTATTTTCAAAGTAAAATTATAAAAAGCTTAAGGTTCTCATCTAAAAAATTATTCACTAATAATACTTAATTTTTACTTAAAAAGCGTGGCATAGCCGCTTTTTTATGTATTATAAAATATAGATAGGATTTGTTTAAACAATAATAATTCAATCTACGGAGGATAAAAATGAATTATGTATATATATTAAGATGCTCAGACGATACTTTATATACTGGTTGGACTAACGATTTAGAAAAAAGAATAAAAGCACATTCTAATGGTACTGGGGCAAAGTATACTAGAGGGAGAGGTCCGGTTGAATTAGTATATTTTGAAGAATTTGATGATAAGAAAGATGCAATGAAAAGGGAGTATGAAATAAAAAAATATACTAGAAGTAAGAAGGAATGGCTTATAAAAAGCAGTTCAAAAAAATTTTCTAAAATATAAATAAATAATTTCTAAAAAGTGCTTGTAAAAGTTTACTTACACTGATATAATAAAAACAGATAAAGGAAATAAAAACAATATTCTGAAATATAATTGTTTGCTGAATATTAAATATATTTTTTTGCAACAAATCGCAACCGATTGCAAAAAGTAAAGCATAAGCATTCATATATTATTCATTGAAAAAGTTTACTTATATTAGATATGATACATATTATAACAAATGACTTGAATAATTTTCGATAATAATGCAAACGATTGTTTAAATTGAATATTAATCTATATTTAACCATATAGATAATATAAATAAATTTATAGAACCTTTGACTTTAATAAATAATAATTTAAATGGAGGGGTATTTTATATGAAAATGAAAAAATTATTAGCAACAATTTTAGCAACTACATTAGCATGTGGAACTATTGTAGGATGTGGTGGAGGAACAGCAGATTCTTCAAAATCAAGTGCAGGTGGAGATACAGCAAAAAGTGGTGACGGAAAAGTAGTAAGAGTATTCCAATTAAAAGTTGAAATTAATGATGCACTTCAAGAATTAGCTAAAAAATATGAAGAAGAAACTGGAGTTAAAGTTGAAATAACATCAGTTGGTGGTGGTGCTGATTATGGTGCATCATTAAAGGCAGAATTTGCAAAAGGTACAGAACCAGATATCTTTATGATTCAAGGGGCTGGAGATTATGAGGTTTGGAAACATAAAATTGACGATTTAAGCAATGAAAGCTGGATTAAGAATGCAGTTAATGGAACTCTTGATACTGTAACTGTAGACGGAAAAGTTTATGGTATGCCAGCTGCAACTGAAGGTTATGGCTTAATGTATAATAAATCAATTTTGGACAAGGCAGGAATTGATCCTGCATCAATAACTAGCTTCACAAAATTAAAAGAAGCTGTAGAAAAGCTAGACAGTAAAAAAGCTGATTTAGGTATTGATGACGTATTCTCTTATACTACAAAGGAAACTTGGGTAACTGGTAACCATACATTTAACATTCCATTTGCAATGCAAGATGACCCAGAAAAATTTGCTGATGATTATTTTGCTGGTAAAGCAGATGTAGTTAACAATAAACAATTTAATGACTGGATGAACTTAGTTGAATTAATGTGTAAATATGGTGGAAAAGAAAAATTAGAAACTATTGATTATAGTACTCAAGTTGGTAATTTTGCATTAGGAAAAACAGCATTTATGCAACAAGGTAACTGGACAGCAGGAGATTTAAAGAAATTAACTGAGGGTGCTGAATTTGATATGGGATTCATACCAATGAGTATTGATGATAGTGAAAAGAGTTCTTGTATTCCAGTAGGTGTTCCTATGTATTGGGTTGTTAACAAGGATTCAAAAGTTAATGCTGAAGCTAAAGCTTTCTTAACTTGGATGGTTGAAAGTAAAGAAGGTCAAGAAGCTATAGTTAAGAATATGGATATGATTCCAGCATTTACAAACTTTGCTGTAGAAAGTGATAATGCGTTAAACAAATCAATTAGTGAATTCAATAAAGCAGGAAAGACTCTTCCTTGGACATTTACAAACTTCCCAGATGGATTCTCTATGAATAATATAGGACCAGTATTCTCTAAATTTATAAAGACAGATATGGGAGATGCTGCTAAGAAACAAATGTTAGAAGATATTCAAGCTGCTACTCCAGTAAGTAAATAATTTAATAATATAGAAATTAAAATATATAAGGGAACATATATGATTCCCTTATATATTAAACAATTAATATTAAGTGGTATAAAGAAATTATGTTAGTAAGATTGTTTTGGGTATGTATTAAATGTAGTTAGGAAAGGAGTATAGATATGACTAAGAAAACAAGAGATAGTAGGGATTTTTGGATATTCATAGGTCCTTGTCTATTCGCTTTTACAATGGTAGTAATAATCCCGTTTATAATTGGTATATATTATACATTCACAAATTGGAATGGCGCTAATCCGAAATATGATTTTGTGGGATTAAAAAATTATGCAAGTATTTTCACTGATGCACAATTCATATATTCATTTAAGGTTTCAATTGTTTATACATTCATAAGTGTCATAGTAATTAACCTAGTTGGATTTGGTTTAGCATATGCGGTTACAAGAAATTTAAAAACAAAAAATTTCTTAAGAACTGGTTTCTTTATGCCAAACTTAATAGGTGGATTGATTTTAGGATTTATATGGCAATTCATGTTTAACTCAGTATTTGTGAATTTAGGTAAGACATTAGGAAGTACAGTACTTTCAACTTCAATGCTTCAGAATACAGGAACAGCAGTATTTGCAATGATATTTGTTTCAACATGGCAATATGCCGGATATATTATGGTTATATATGTATCAGCATTAGAAAATGTACCTAAAGATTTAATAGAAGCAGCACATATAGATGGAGCTAATGGATGGCAGACATTTAATAATGTAACAATACCAATGGTTAGACAAGGAATAACAGTATGTTTATTCCTAACATTATCACAATCATTTAAGATGTTTGATTTAAACTTCTCATTAAGTTCAGGAAAAGCGACAGAAATGATGGCGTTAAATATATATAGAGAAGCATTTGTTGTAAACAACATGGGATTTGGCCAAGCTAAAGCTATAATATTCTTCTTAATTGTTGCATGTATTTCGTTGACACAAGTTTATTTCAATAAGAAGAAGGAGGTTGAAGCATAATGGAAGCAAATAAGACATTAGAAACTTCTGTAGAAAATAAAAAGAATAAAAAATTAAAGACATTAGATAGTTATACTGGAAAGCTAAAATTATTAGAAGTTTTTTCATGGGTACTATTAATACTATATATGACTCCTTTTTACTTAATGTTTATAAATTCATTTAAGACAAGAAGAGAGATATTTGCTAATACAACAGGGTTGCCTGCAAATTGGAATTTTAGTAATTATGCTACAGCCATAGATAGAATGGACTTTATTAGCTCATTTGCTAACTCTATGATAATAACAGTATTTAGTGTAATATTAATAATAGTATTCTCAGCAATGGCTGCATGGGTTCTTGTGAGAGATAGGACTACAAAGAGCAAGGTTGTATTTTATATATTTACAGCAGGTATGATAGTACCATTCCAAGCTGTAATGATACCACTTGTACAATGGATGGGAAAATTTAGGTTCGGTTCCATAAGTATGATTGGAACACACTATGGATTAATATTTATGTATATAGGATTTGGATGTTGTATGAGTATATTCCTATATCATGGATTTATTAAAAGTATACCAGCAGAACTTGAAGAAGCTGCAGTAATAGATGGATGTACTAAATTCCAAACTTTTAGAAAAATTGTTTTTCCATTATTAAAATCAACAACAGTTACAGTAGCAGTTTTAAATAGTATTTGGATATGGAATGACTTCCTTTTACCTTTCTTAACTGTTAATGGAAAAATAAATACAATACCTCTTGCAATGAATAATTTCTTTGGAGCATTTTCAAAGCAATGGGAATTAGCAATGGCAGCATTGATAATGGCAATAATCCCAATAATAATTTTCTACTTCTTTGTACAAAAGCAAATAATTGCTGGAATAGTACAAGGATCAATAAAATAGGTGTATAATGTAAATATAGGGTTTCTATGAAAGAAAGTGTATAAAAATATATAAACTTACATCTAGTGAAGCTCTATATTTACATATAATAATGCAACCGATTGAGTGAATTTATAACCTAAAAGTAGTAAGAGTTTTAATATTAAATTATTGTAGGAGGTTTTTATGGACAGAAGTAGTGGTGTTATAATGCATATCTCTTCTTTGCCAGGAAAATATGGAATAGGAACATTTGGTGAAGAAGCGTATAAATTTGGAGATTTCCTTAAGGAAGCAGGACAAAAGTATTGGCAGATACTACCTTTAGGTCCGACTAGCTTTGGAGATTCACCATACCAATCTTTTTCAGCTTTTGCAGGAAATCCTTATTTCATAGATTTTGATTTATTAAGAAAAGATGGACTTTTAGAGAAAGAAGACTATGAGTCAGTTGATTTTGGAAGTAATGAAGAAGATATAGACTACGGAATTATATTTCAAAATAAAATGAAAGTCTTAAGAAAGGCATATGAAAATTCTAAATCAAAAGACATTAAAGAATTGAAACTGTTTATAGAAGAAGAAGATGCATGGCTAGATGATTATGCATTATATATGTCAGTTAAGAATAGTTTTGACCTAAGAAGCTGGCAGACATGGGATGAGGATATAAGATTAAGAAAGCCAGAAGCTATGTTTAAATATAAAGAAGAGCTAAAAGATGATATTAGTTATTGGAAATTCTTGCAGTTTGAATTTTTTAAGCAATGGACAAAATTAAAAACATATTTAAATGAATTAGGAATTGAGATAATTGGAGATATGCCAATATATGTAGCAGAGGATAGCGCAGATGTTTGGGCAAACCCAGATGCGTTTATGTTGGACAAGGAAACTTTAAGACCATTAAAAGTTGCCGGATGTCCACCAGATATATTTTCAGCAACAGGTCAATTGTGGGGAAATCCTATATATGATTGGAATCATATGGAGAAGGACCACTATAGATGGTGGATTGATCGTATAAGACAAAGTTTCAAAATATATGATGTTTTAAGAATAGATCATTTTAAAGGATTTGAATCATATTGGTCAATTCCATATGGTGATAAAACTGCTGAAAATGGTGAGTGGGTAAAAGGCCCCGGTATAAAAGTATTTAATGCAATTAAAGATGCATTGGGGGATGTAAATATTATTGCTGAAGATTTAGGGACATTAACAGAAGAAACAATAAAATTAAGAAATGATACTGGATATCCTGGAATGAAGATATTAACTTTTGCCTTTGATAGTGATTATAATAATCCATTTCTTCCACATAATTATGATAAGAATTTTATAGTATATACTGGAACACATGATAATGATACTGTAAGAGGATGGATGGAGAAAACAGGAGAAAAAGAGCATGTTGAAAAAGCAATTGAGTATTTAAAGTTGACAGAAGAAGAAGGATATTCATGGGGATTTATTAGAAGTGCTTGGAGTAGCGTTGCAGATATAGCTATAGCACAAATGCAGGATTTCTTGGATTTAGGCAATTCTGCTAGAATGAATTTACCATCTACACTAGGTATAAATTGGCGTTGGAGAATGAAAGCTAGGGCTTATGATAATAAATTAGCTAAAAGAATGAAAGAAATGACAAAGATTTATGGAAGATATGTAGAAGAAGACAAACAATTATAATTAAATATGACTTCTATAAATGATGTATTAAAAAAAGACTATCATGGGATCTCATTTACTTTATTAGTTATCTAATATATTTATATACAATATATCAATTGTATTATAGAATATAATATATATTTATTGTATAATTGGATGCATTTAACAATATTAAGTAAAATGATAAATGATAGTCTTTCTTTATGTATTATAGTATTTAAAAATATTTATATTGAATTTAAATAATTTGTAGCTTTATAATATTTATAATCAAACTTGAGGGCTAGAATAAATAAAATTAGGAGGTAAGTGTATGAAGGTTACAATCAAGGAAGTTGCTAAAGAAGCAAATGTTTCTCCCTCAACGGTATCGAGAGTTATATCTGATAGTCCACAAATTAGTGATAAGACTAAGGAAAAAGTAAGAGAGGTTATTAATAGATTAAAATACAAACCAAATGCTATAGCTAGAAGTTTGGCAAATAATAAAAGTAGGATTATTGGTGTAGTTCTACCTAACGAAGATCAAGATTTAATTACAAATCCATTTTTTATTCAAGCTATGAAAGGCATGAGTGAATATGCTCAAAAGAAGAAGTACTATATAACTTATGCATTTAGTGAAGATGAAAAAAGTGAGTATGATAATATAAATAACTTTATAACCAGCAACTTGGTAGATGGTGTATGTTTACTTCGTGCTAGACCAGAGGATAAAAGTATTAAATACCTTCAGCAGATGGATTTTCCTTTTGTTGTAATCGGAAGACCAGAGGAAGCTGATGGAATGTTATGGGTTGATAATGATAATTTTCAAACCACTTATAACCTAGTAGGAGAATTATATAAAAAGGGGCATAGAGACATAAGTTTTATTGGAGCGAGAGAAGAATGGAACGTTACAAGGGACAGACTATATGGATTTAAAGTGGCATGTGAAATGAATAGAATCCCAATAGAAGATAAAAATATTATAATGATGCCTGATTTCAATGAAAAAGATGGCGCTAAAGCAGCTGATATATTATTAGAAAATAGTCATCCTACAGCAATAATAGTTGAAGATGATGTCTTAGCATTTGGGGTATTAAATGTATTTAAAGAAAAAAACATTACAGACATTTCAATTATAGGCTTTAATAATAGTCCATTGGCAGAGTTTCAAACTCCTAAATTATCATCAGTAGATATAAATTCTCATGAGCTTGGATATTATGCATCTAAAATATTAATTGATTATTTAGAAGATAATCAAAGGAAAATTAATCATTACATAGTAGAGTCGAAAATCATATATAGAGAATCATTTAGAGAATGATTTTATATTAAAAAATCTTTAGAATAGGTACATTACAATTCTAAAGATTTTTTTCTTTATATTTATGAAAAATTTAATAATTCTTTAAGGGAAAACATTGCTAGTAAATGGTACAATAAAGCCATGAATATATTGCATAAAATTATGCAAAAAATTAAATGTAATACATAATTAGGGGGAGATTACCATGAAACTGAAAATTTCATCATTTATATGTATGCTATTACTTATAATCAATATAATTCCGGCTTCAGCAAGTGAAAAGGGGATTATTGTTTCTATTGATAATATTGATGAGATTGTAATAGACAACAACATCGAATTAAAAATTGCAAAGAATTCTCTTGAAAGTAAAATACAATATTATGATGATTTGGATAAAGATATAAGTAAGGTGCAAAAAAAGATAACTAGCTTAAATAATTCTATTACAAATGATCTTGATGAGGAAAGTAAAAATAAAAAAATAGAAGAAAGAGATCAAAATAAAGCAGAATTATCTAATTTAGAAAAGGAATATGATAAGAAAAAAGATGATTTAAAGATTGCTAGAATTACATATCAAAATAAAGTTAGAGATTTAGTTACAACTGCTCAACAAAAATATATAGATTATTTATATAATAAATCTCTTAAAGATATAAAAGAAGAAGAAGTAAATTACAATAAAGATAAAAATAACATTAATAAAGCTAAGTACGACATGGGATATATCTCAAGAAATGAGTACTTGACTAATACTGTAGATTTTATAGATATAGAAAATACGTATAATAAATCAATAACAGATGAAGAAATGAGTTTAAAGGAATTAAAAAGTGCCTTAGGAATAGATGATGAAAATATAACTGTAAATGAAAATTTAGATTTTGATATTAGTAAAATTGCCAATATAGACTTTGAAGAAGATTTTAATCAAGTGATTAACAATAATAGTAACATAAAAATTAAAAAGATAGAGCTGGATCAAGTTGAAGACAATGATGATAGTGATGACTATGAAATAGATAATGCAGAATTGGAATTGACAAAAGGAAAAAGTGATTTACGTTTAACTTTTCAAGATAATTATAATAATCTAATGAATTCTTATAATAGTATAAAAAATAGCATGAATAAGTTAACTGATAAAGAAAATGCTTTCAATATTAAGAAGGTAAAATTAAATCATGGTTATATATCTAACAAAGAATGTGAGGAAGCATATATACAATTAATAAATCAAAAATCAGAATATATAAAAGAAAAAAATACCTTATATGTAAACTACTTTAAATATATGCAAATGAAAGATGGATACTTGATTTAGAAAGGAAGAAAAAAATGAAGTTAACTAAGCCAGATTTGAGTAAGCTAAAGCCTAAAAATATACACATAAAAAAGTTTAAAATAAAAAAGAAGTTTATAGTATTAGGAGTAATAGTACTTATAATAATTGGATTTGTAGCAAAAACCTTCTTAATACCTAAGGATATTATTATTTCAAATTACACTACTTTAGCAAAGTCACAAATAGTAAACAGTATAGATGCAACAGGTACTGTTGAAAGTGAAAAGGTAACTAATATATATTCAAAAGTTGAAGGTAATATTAAACAAGTAAATGTTAAGGTAGGAGATAAAGTTAAAGCAGGCGATGTTTTAGCGGTAATTGATAGTGAAAAACTTGAAAGACAGATTAAAGAGGAAACTGAGAGTATAGAGCAGGATGATCAGTCTTCAGATCTAGATTTACAAAGTAAAAAGAGAGTGTATGAAAATACGCTATATAAAGAACAAAATGATATGAATAGTGAAGTAAATACAGCAAAATCAACTTTGAATGAAAAGAAGGTTGCATTGGAAGAAGCGCAAAGCAATTATGAATATAATAAAGAGTTATTTAATTACGGAGAAGTTTCAGAGCAAGTATTTAAAAAATCAGAAACAGATCTTAATGCAGCAAAAATGGCATATGATGAAGCTGTGATTGGTTTGGAAAATGCTAAAACAGATGCGAAAGATAAACTTCAAACTGCAAAAGAAGATTACGAGTCAGCTAAAATCAAAGCTAATGATAATAGTAAAAAATCGGCTTTAAAAGATAAGCAAGAAGATTTGAAAAATTGTCAAATAAGAGCCTCTGTTAGTGGAACGATTACAGGTGTTAATGCCAAAGAAGGAGAAGCTGCAAATGGAACATTATTTGTAATTGAGAATTTAGATGATGTATATATAGAGGTTCCTATTAAAGAGGTAGACATATTAGATGTAAAGGCAGGACAACGAGTTGAAATAAGGACTGATGCTATGGAGGATGAAGCATTTGTAGATGGTGAAGTTGCAAGTGTCACTGATACTGCAGAAAAAGAGATTTCTACATCAGAGTCAAATTCTGGATCAAATTCTAGTAGTACTAGTTCAGCATTTAAAGCCAAAATAAAATTGAAAAATCCAGATAATAAGATTAAGATTGGTATGAATGCTAGAACTAAAATAGTTGTAGAAGAATCTAATAATATTTATACAGTGCCATTTGATTGCATTGTAGATGGAGAAAATGGACAAAGTATATATATTCTAGAACAAACTGATAAGGATAAATATATAGTTAAGGAAATTCCAGTAATCACAGGAATGGAGTCGGATGTAAATATAGAAATATCAGGAGATAAAATAAAAGATAATTTAATTGTTGTAAATGATCCTACATCATATACAGTTGGTACTGAAGTGAAATTAGCTGATCCGATGATGATGAATCAGGGTGGTGAAGTTGTTGAGTGATAATGTAATTGAAATGAAAAATATAATAAAAAGCTTTTACATTGGAACTGAAAACCAGTTGGATATATTAAAAGGAATAGATATAGATGTAAAGAATGGTGAATTTTTATCTATTGTTGGAGCTTCTGGGTCGGGGAAAAGTACACTAATGAATATAATTGGAGCTTTAGACAGACCAACATCAGGAGAATACTTCTTAGATGGTTCTAATATAAATGAGCTAAGTGATGATGAGTTATCTGATATAAGGAATAAAAGAATTGGCTTTGTATTTCAGACATTTAACTTAATACCTAGAAGTACAGCGTTAAAGAATGTAGAATTACCAATGCTTTATGCTGGAATAGATAAAAAGAAAAGAATTGAAAAAGCTAAGGAGCTACTTGAATTAGTAGATATGGGGGAAAGAATGACCCATTTACCTAATGAACTATCAGGAGGACAAAAACAAAGAGTTGCAATTGCAAGAGCTTTAGCTAATGATCCTAGTATAATACTTGCAGATGAACCTACAGGAGCATTGGACTCTGAAACAGGAAGATTAGTTATGGATCTATTTCATAAGGTACATGAAATGGAAGGTAAAACTATAGTGCTTATAACTCATAACAGTGAACTTGCAGATGAGACTGAAAGAATTATAACTGTAAGGGATGGGAAGATAGTAAATGAAAGACAAAATAGTAATTTCATAAGGCGTTTCCCAGAAGGTGAAAAGTCATGTTTATAAAAGAAAATATAATGCTAGCTATAGCTGGTCTTAAATCAAATAAAATGAGATCGCTTCTTACTATGCTTGGAATAATAATAGGAATATCTTCAGTTATTTCTATTGTTTCAATAGGAAGTGCACTTAGCGCATCAGTTACCAGTTTAATGTCCGATATGGGAGCGGGAAATATATATGGTTATGTGTATCAAAAAGGTGATAGTGATAGAGAAGCAGAAGATAATGATTTACTTTCACTTGAAGACTTAGATAGTGTTAAAGAAAGATTTAACAGTGAAATATTAGACGTTGAAGTGAGTGAAAGAGGAATAAGTGGGGAAGCAAAAACATCAGGGAGATCAACAGCTAATGTATATATAACAGGAGTTAATGCAGGATATAAAAGTGTAGAAAACTTTAAAATATTAAAAGGAAGATTTATATCTAAAAAAGATGTAAAAGGAAATAAAAAAACAGCAGTAGTATCAGATAAATTAGTGAAAAAGTTATTTAAAAATGAACCCAATCCTTTGGGAAAAGAGTTTAAAGTAACGGATTCTTTAGGAGAAAATTCTACTACATATACTATCGTAGGTATATATGAATATAAGAAATCAATGTTTGAGGGTGGAATGGGAAATGAAGATGATATGCCTACAGCTGTTTATACCACTGTAACATCAGTAAAGGAGTCAGCTGATAAGAAGAATTATGATAATTTCACAATAAAGCCTAAACCAGGAAGTGATTCGAATAAATTAACTGAAGAATTACAAAAATATTTTGAAAATAAATATAAGACAAATAAATATTTTACAGCTGATGTATACAATGGTGAGAGCCAAGTAGAGGGATTTACCAAAATGCTAAGTATAGTTTCATTAGTGGTTTCAGTTATAGCTGCTATTTCACTTTTAGTTGGTGGAATAGGTGTAATGAACATTATGCTTGTATCAGTTACAGAAAGAACAAGAGAAATTGGAACAAGAAAAGCATTGGGGGCTAAGAGTTCTCATATAAAAATGCAGTTTATTACAGAAGCAGTTATTATATGTGCAATAGGTGGTGTTATAGGAATTACTTTAGGTGTAGGAACAGGAATAATTGCATGTTTAGTATTAAAAGTACCGGTATCTGTTTCAATACCAACAATATTTATAAGTCTTGTATTTTCTATGGGAATAGGGGTTTTCTTTGGATATTATCCAGCTAAAAAAGCAGCAAAATTAGATCCTATTGAAGCATTGCGATATGAATAAAATAAAAAGCAGATGGCATTATTAGATGTCATCTGCTTTTCGTATTTAAGATAGTTTTAAAAAAATAGAAGTTAATTTTTCAATACAATATTGTGCTTCTTTAAGATCATCATCAGGAAGAATTGCTATCTTATCTAACAATGCAGATTTAGCATAATCTTTAAAGGAATTAAAAAACTTAAATGCCAATTCAGTTAATTCGATACGTAAAATTCGTCTATCTTTTTCATCAGTATATCTATTAACAAGTCCATACGATATTAATTTATCTATAATTGGAGTCATATTTGACTTTGAAATGTTTAAAGTAGAAGCAATCTGAGATATGGGTGCTGAATTAACTCTAGCAAGATAAATAATTACTTTTATATGTGAAGGCGGCATAGGACACTTTTTCATATATTCTTCAAACTTTTTTTGCGGAATAGGAAAATTTTTTAGAAACTCATCTTCATTAATAATATTATTTCTAGCTATTATTAAGAAATCAAATAAAGAATCTGCCAGTCTATTTAATAATATTTCATTCATAATATATATCAACACTCCTATAATATAATGTAAATTTTATAAAGTCATTAGTATTTATTATAGACTATGAACAATTTATTAACAAGAAAAAAGTTATTAACTTAGAATAGTTATGAAATTATAATCAGCTATATACTGGGTTTATATGTAATATAAACGAGAATTATATGGAATATAAATACAAAATAAATCATAAGTTCTATTTAAGTTAATATTAAGAAAAAAATAAGGAGTATAAGCTATGATATATGATATAGTATTAAAAGCAATAATATTATACTAGAATTCATTGAATATAGTAGATTGGGGAGGAAAATATGAAAAAGCATTTAGCATTAGTTTTGGTAATGCTTACGGCATTATCGCTGGTAGGCTGTGGTAGCAAGGAAATTGAAATAAAAGAAGAATCTATAGCAGTATCTGTACAAGCTGTTAAAAAAGGTGAAATAAAAAATACAAATTCATTTTCAGGAACAACAAAACTTAAAGATGAAACAGATGTATCGGTAGAGATTGGTGGAACTGTAGAATCAATAAAAGTAGAAGTTGGGCAAGAAATTCATAAAGGAGATGTACTTTTAACAATAAAAGGAAATGATGTACAGGATGGAGTTAATACGGCACGTGCAGCTGTTGAATCTGCGAAGGCTACTAGTGACAGTAATATAGAGCAAACTAAAATTAGTTTAGAAACAGCCTTAAAGAATGCACAATTAGCGTATGATGAAGCTAAAAGAAATTATGAAATACAAACACAATTATATAATTCAGATGCAATAAGTGAAGATACGTATAAACAAGTTGAGCAAGGGTATAATCAAGCAAAACAAGCATTAGATAGTGCAATAAAGAGTTACGATGAGTTGTTGCCTAAAGTTGAAGAAGCAGGTCAAAAAGGAGTTGGACAAGCTAAGGCGAGTTATGATTCGGTAGCAAGAAATTTAGAAAAACTTACATTGACTTCTCCAGTTGATGGAATTGTAACTGCTAAAAATTGCACAGAGAACGAATTAATAGCACAAGGTTCTCCGGCATTTACTATATCAAATCCATCAATAATCCAAATAGATTTGAAAATAACATCAAATGATATAGATAAATTTGTAGTTGGGGATAAAGTAAAGGTTACTGTTAATGGTGAGGATGCAGAAGGAACAATAAAAACAGTGCCATCTGTAGTTAATAATTCAACATCATTATATACAGTGGAAGTTATTGCTGATAATTCTGAAGGTAAAATTAAAGGCGGAATGGCAGCAGATGTTGAAGTTACTACAGAAAATAAAAATGACACAATTAGTGTACTTAAAAAAGCTGTATTTGAAGAGGATAATAAAAAATATGTATATGTAGTAACAGCAGATAATAAAGCTAAAAAAGTCGAAGTTCAAACAGGTATTGAAACAGCAGAAAGAATAGAGATTAAAAGTGGTGTAAACAATAAAGATACTATAGTAATTTCAGGTTTATCACGTATTAAAGATGGAAGTAAATTATTTACAGTAGTAAAGGAGGACTAATATATGAGCATAACAAGAACCTCAGTTAAACGTCCACTTACTATAATAATGGTATTTGTAATAGTACTTTTATTTGGAATAATAGGATATTTAAAAATGCCATCAAATATAATGCCTGATATTGATATCCCAGTCGTAATGGTACAAACTACATGGCAAGGTGCAGGACCAGAGGATATTGATAAAGAAGTATCAAAGCCCATAGAAAAAGCTCTTTCATCAGTTCAAGGTGTAAAAACAACAACTTCCCAATCAGGAGAAGGCTATTCAATGGTTGTTGCACAATTTGAATATGGAACAAAGGTTGATGATTTACTTAATGATATAAGATCAAAAGTAGATACAGTTCAAAGCTCATTACCGGATGATGTAAATAGACCAACTATTCAAAAATTTGATATGAATTCAGAAGCGATATCTTTTATTATAGTAGAAGGTGAAGGAAATTCAGATGACATAATGCAATATGCAGAAGATATAGTTGAACCTAAGTTAGAATCTGTTGATGGTGTAAATGCAGCAGATATACAAGGGGGAGATAAAACTCAAATAAATGTAGTTGCAGACCAAGCCGTATTAAGAAACTATGGAATTTCTTTGGATGCAATAAAGGGAATTTTAGCAAGTTCAAATAAAACTACTCCTTATGGCTCTATTACTCAAGGAGAGGACTCTCTTGTTTTAAGAGGGGTTGATAAAATTGAATCTTTAGAAGATGTAAGATTAATTCAAATACCTACAAATGAAGGTGAGACTGTTAATTTAGGAACAATATGTAGCGTTAATTATGGATCTAAAGAAAAAGAGTCAATACAAAGATACAATGGAAAACCTGCTTTAAGAATGGATATTAAGAAACAACAAGATGGAAATATTGTTCAAGTAATGAATAAAGTAAACAAAACTGTTGATCAATTAAATAAAGAAAATGAACAATTCAAGCTCACTGTAGCATATGATGAATCATCATATATTAGGGCATCTATAAAGGATGTAATGTTAAACATAGTTCTTAGCTCAGTCATTGCATTTGGTATTATACTTTTGTTCTTAAAGAGTTTAAGAGCATCTTTAGTAATATCAGTTGCAATACCAACATCAATAATTGGCTCTATTGCATTACTATACTTTACTGGTGAAACTTTAAATATGGTTACATTAAGTTCGCTAGTAATTGCAGTTGGTATAGTTGTTGATGATGCTATAGTTGTTATTGATAATATATTTAAGCATAGGCGATCAGATAATATGCTTGATGTAGAGGAAATATCCGTAAAAGGAACACAAACAGTATCAAATGCTATTATGGCATCAACATTAACTAAAATAGCAATTTTCTTACCGATTATGTTCACTGAAGGATTTACTAAAATAATGTTTGGTGCATTAGCTAAAACACTTATTTTTGCTTTAACATTATCTTTAATAGTAGCTATGACTATTGTACCAAGTATTTATGCTAAATTAAGTGGTGGAAAAAATGCAGCTAAAATGAGAGAAAAGCCAACACCATTATTTGATAAAATAAGTGCATTTTATGAAAGATTTATATCTTGGTCATTAAAAAGAAAAACAATAGTAGTGTTGACAAGCTTTGGGTTATTTATAGGGTCTATAGTCTTAGGTTTTTCAGGATTAATAGGAATGGACTTTATGTCTATGGGGGATCAAGGTATGGTTCAAATAAGCATGAAGTTACCAGATGGCTTGGATTTAAAGCCAAGTGAGTATTATGTATCAATGGCAGAAGAAAAAATAATGAATACTCCAGAACTTGATAGAATGTTAACTGAAGTAGACAAAAGTTCAGGTTCGATATATATGATGTTAACACCTAGAACAGAAAGAGATAGAAGTGCTTCTGAAATAGAAAAGGAAGTTGCAGAAAAATTAAAAGTTATTCCAGACTGCGAAATAACAGTTGGTTCAAGTGGTATGGGTGGTAGCAGCGGTGGAAGTGTATCGATAAGCATAAAAGGACCAGATTTAGATGTTTTAGAAGTGTTATCAAATCAAGCTGAGGAAAAATTGAAAGCAATTCCAAATTTTAGAAATGTACAAACTACCCTTAGTGATAGTAAAGAAGAAGTTCAATTTAAAATAGATAAAAGAAAAGCAGCATTGTATGGTGTTAATACTGTGGGTATTGGATCAACATTACGTACTGCAATTACTGGAACTGATGCAACCACTGTAACAATTGATGGTTATAGTATGGACATCAACTTAAAGCTAAAAGAAGATAGTATAAATAGTATAGAGGATGTAGGAAAAATAACTGTAACATCAGCAGGTGGAAAAGAAGTACCATTAAGCGCTTTTGCAGATATTCAAATCGCAAAAGGTGTTAAATCAATATCAAGAACAGATGGAGATTACTCTATAGCTGTTAGTGGTATAGCAGATGGAATGGATACTAATAAAGCAAACAATTTAGCAATGCAAGCAATAAAGCAATTAGATTTCCCTAAAGATTATGGATTAGATGTTGGTGGAGATGCAGAACAAATGAATGAAGCTATGTCAGGCCTTGTATCTGCTATGTTAATCTCTATAGTTCTTGTATATATGGTAATGGTAGCTCAGTTTGAATCATTTAGTAGACCATTTATTATAATGTTCAGCATACCATTTGCATTTATAGGAGTTGTACTAGCACTTGTAGTAAGTAGAATTTCATTAAATGTAATAGGAATGTTGGGGGCAATATTATTGATAGGTATGGTTGTTAATAATGGTATAGTATTAATTGATTATATTGAGCAGCTAAGAAAATCAGATATTGGAGGAAGTTTAGAACAAATAGTTGCAAAGGGATCTTCAACAAGATTAAGACCAGTTTTAATGACAGCATTAACTTCTATAATAGGTATGCTACCTTCAGCTTTTGCATTTGGCGAAGGTGGAGAAATGATGCAGCCACTTTCTGTTGTTGTTATTGGTGGACTTAGCGTATCAACATTGGTAACCTTAGTGCTTATACCAACAATATATATTATTTTTGATAATATAGAAACTTCAGTAAAGAAAAAACTTAGAAAAATATTCAATAAGGATTCAGATGATGAACCTAAGAATGATAAGAAGATGAAGTTTAATTTTAAGAATATATTGAAAAGTGGAAAAGAAAAAATAAAATCTAGATAAATTTATAGTAATGAGGGCGTACACTTTGTATAGTCTTCATTACTAATTGTATAAATAGTACATTTGGAGGTGTGAACGTGAAGAAAAACATTAATAAGTTGATAGCTATTGGAATTGGTTTAAGTGTAATAGTAGGAAATGTATCTCCTGCACTGGCAACTGAAACTATAAGAGATAGTAATATAAATATAATATCAGGGGCAGCAGAAAATAGTTTGAAAATCCTCACTTTAGAGAAGGCAATAGAAGCAGGTTTAAATAATGATGATCAAATGAAAATATTATCAAGCAATTTAAATTATTATAAAGATTTGCAGGATTATTATGATGAAGCTGATAATGATAATGGAGAAGACCAAAATGATGTAAATATAGATTCTGCTAAGCAATCAAAAGAATTTAGAAAAGATGCAGTAGAGTATGAAATAACTAATCTTTATAACAGTATAGTATTAGCTGAAAAGCAGGTTGAATATCAAAGAGAGATTGTTAATAATGAAGAAACAAAAACAAGTAATATGAAATTAAAATATAATAAAGGTTTAATTGATTCTGTTTCTATGTCCAAGCAAGAAGCTTCTCTTAAGACTGAAAAAGATACCTTACAGGCTAAAATAAACTCACTTAATGATTTAAAAGAAAAATTAAAATTAGCTACAGGAATAAATGTAAATAACTATACATTTGATGATAGATTAAATTATGAAAAATTGAAACTAGATGGTGATCTTGAAAGTTATATTGATGATAAAATAAGCATTATTACTAAGTATGATAGAGAATTAGCTGATCTTCTAGAAGATGCTGTAGACGATATGAAAGATGATGATTTAGATGATTTAGAAATGCCAGATAAAGATAAATTTTATAATATTCCTAAAACAGATTCCGATGGAAATGTTATAGGATATGATCTTAATGAAGAAGCATATAATACTGCTAAAAATGGAGCATTAGCTGCATATAAAGGCTATTTAGAGGCTAAAAAGGGTAGTGAATCTGCAAGTGCTGGAGTAAACATAAAAGAGAAAACATATAAGAATATGTTACGAAGTAATTACTCTAATATTCTAGCAATGGAAGATGGAATTGATCAATTAATAACTAATATTGATATAGCTAATAAAAGCTTAGCGAATACAAAGCTACAATATCAATTGGGATTGATGACTATTAATGACTATAATACAGCTGTAACAGGGTATAGGCAGTTAGATATTAGTTTGAGACAGACATTAAATCAATATTATCAATTAAAAACAACATTTGAAAAACCTTGGTCAGTAAGCAGTTCAGATTCTGAGCAACAAAAAGATAATCAATAAATTCATAATAGCATCCTAAATTATTTAGGGCGCTATTTTTTCATGCTGATTTTTTGAACTTACAGTTTTTATATAAATAGATACACTTAAACAATCTTAATTAAAAGACTTAAAAATAAGTTTATGCAATTTTATTTAACTCAAATAAATGATTTTTAGTTCGATTTTGAAAGATATTCTTCAAGGTTTTAAATTGATTTTTGTAATGGATTTTTTCTTTTTACGTACCAATGAACAAATTCTATTCCTTCTGATTAACGGTATAGTCTTTATGTAAAATGCTTTTTTTACATAAAAGAATTTTATAATAAATCTCAAACCCTGTGGAGTTTGAGATTTATTTTTTGGATTTAAGACAGCTTTAAGAAAATAGAAGTTAATTTTTCAATGCAATATTATGCTTCTTCAAGATCATCATCAGGAAGAATTGATACTTTATTTAACAAGACTGATTTCGCATAATTTTTAAAATGATTGAATATATTAAATGCTAATTCAGTTAGTTCAATACGTAGAATTCTTCTATCTTTTTCATCAGTATATCTTTTAACAAGTCCATAAGATATAAGTTTATCTATAATTGGTGTCATATTTGATTTAGAAATATTTATAGTAGAAGCAATTTGAGACATTGGAGCTGAATTTATTTCATAAAGATAAATAATAACTTTTATATGTGAAGGTGGCAGCATAGGGCACTTTTCTATATATTCTTGAAATTGTTTTGGTGGCGCAGGAAAGTTTTTAGAAATTCATCACCATTCGTAACATTATTTCTAGATATTATTAAAAAATCAAATAAAGAATCTGCTAATGTTTTTAATACAATTTCATCCATAGTATATATCAAGGCTCCTATAACATACTTTAAATTTTAAAAATTCATTAATATTATTATAGACTATGAATAATTTATTAACAAGGACAAAAGTTATTGACTTAGAATAGTTATAAAATTATAATCAATTACATAATACACTTAAAAGAAGTATAGTATACAATATAAAAAATATATATATTCTGTTTAAGCTGATATTAAAGAAAAAGGTAAGAAGTGTAAACAATTGTATAACATAGTAAAAGTTATTAATTGGGTAGATTGGGGAGGAAAGTATGAAAAAATATTTGGCGTTATTTTTAGTAAGTATTACTGCATTTAGTTTGGTTGGATGTGGAAGTAAAGAAGTTCAACAAGAAGATAAGTCAGTAGCTGTATCAGTAAAAGCAGCTAAAAATGGAGAAATAAAAAATACAAATACTTTTATAGGAACGACAAAGATTAAAGATGAAACGGCTGTTTCAGTAGAAATAGGTGGAACCGTAGAATCGATAAAAGTTGAAGTTGGACAACAAGTACATAAAGGGGATGTTTTATTAACGATAAAAGGTGATGATGTAAGGGATGGAGTCAATACGGCTCGTGCAGCTGTTGAGTCAGCTAAGGCTAGTAGTGATAGTAACATAGAGCAAACCAAAATACAAATGGAATCAAGTTTAAAATCAGCACAACTAGCATATGATGAAGCAAAAAGAAATTATGATATACAGACTGAGCTTTATGAAGCAGATGTAATAAGCGAAGATACCTATAAACAAGCTGAAAAGGGATATAATCAGGCTAAAGATGCATTAGATAGTGCAATAAAGAGTTATGATGAATTACTTCCAAAAGTTGTAGAAGCAGGCCAAAAAGGAGTTGAACAAGCCCAAGCTAGTTATGATTCTGCAGCAAGAAATATAGATAAACTTACATTAACTGCACCAGTTGATGGGATTATAACTGCTAAAAATTGTAATGAAAATGAACTTATAAGTCAACAAGGAGCTGCATTTGTTATATCTAATCCTAATATATTACAGGTTGATTTAAAAATAACAGCTAATGACTTGGATAAATTTGCTGTTGGAAAAGAAGTTAAAGTTATAATTGGAGATGATGAAACTACTGGTACAGTTAAAACAGTTCCTACTACTGTTGATAATTCATCATCATTATATAATGTAGAGATACTTGTAGATAATGGAGAAGGCAAATTTAAAGCAGGAGTATCAGCTGAAGTTGAAGTTAGCATCGAAGAAGAATCTGGAGTAATTACAATTCCTAGAAAAGCAATTATCGAAGAAGATGATAAAAAATATGTATACATAGTTACAAAAGAAAATAAAGCAAGTAAAGTAGAAGTCCAAACAGGAATTGAAACAGCAGAAGAAATTGAAATTACAAGTGGAGTAAGTGATAGCGATACAATAGTCATTGGAGGAACATCACTTATTGATGATGGCAGCAAGTTATTCCCAGTAGTAAAGGAGGATTAACAGCATGAGTGTAACAAGAACTTCAGTAAAGCGTCCTCTTACTATAATAATGGTATTTTTAGTCGTTATGATGTTTGGTGGAATAGGATATATGAAAATGCCAGCTAACTTAATGCCAGATATAGAGATACCAGTAGTTCTGGTTATGACTACGTGGCCAGGTGCAGGACCAGAAGATATTGATGATCAAATATCAGAGCCAATTGAAAAGAGTCTTTCAGGTATATCTAAAGTAAAAACAACAGTATCACAGTCAAGTGAAGGTGTATCAATGGTTGTGGCGCAGTTTGATTATGGAACTGATGTAGATGAGAAACTTAATGATGTAAGAACTAAAATAGATGGAGTCAAAATGACTTTGCCGGATGATGTAGAATCACCAAGTATATTAAAAATGGACATGAATGCCCAAGCCATAGCACAAATTGTTGTAAATGGTGATGGAAGTACAGATGACATAATGAAATATGCTGAAGATACAGTACAAATTAAATTAGAATCTGTAGATGGGATAACATCTGCTGATATTAATGGTGGTGAAAAGACTCAAATTAATGTAACAGCAGATCCAGCAGTTCTTTCAAACTATGGTGTATCATTAGATACTATAAAAGGGCTTTTATCAGCAGCTAATAAAAGTTATCCATATGGATCTATAACTCAAGGTGAAGATAAAATTGTAATTAGAGGAGTAGATAAAATTGAGAATATAGAAGATATAAGGTCAATTCAAGTGCCTGTATCTGGAGGAGAAACAGTTAATCTAGATAAAATATGTGATGTGGAATATGGAGTTGTAGAAAAGACATCAGTATATAGATATAATGGCCAAGAAAGTTTGGTTATGGATATTCAAAAACAACAAGATTCAAATACAGTACAAGTCATGAAGAATGTAAATAAAATTGTTGAGCAGTTGAATTCAGAAAATCCACAATATAATTTAAAGATAGTAAATGATACAAGCGAGTATATTAGTACATCTATAAAAGATGTAATGAATAACCTGGTATTAAGTGCAGTGATAGCCTTCTTTGTAATATTACTTTTCTTAAAGAGTGGAAGGGCTTCATTTGTTGTTGCTGTATCAATACCAACGTCAATAGTGGGTGCTATAGCATTGCTTTATTTCACTGGTGAAACTTTAAATATGGTAACATTAAGTTCGCTTGTAATAGCAGTTGGCATGGTTGTTGATAATGCAACAGTTGTTATTGAAAACATATTTAAATATAGACAAAATGATGCTTTACCATTAGATGAAGCAGCAATTCAAGGAACACAAACAGTTTCTAATGCAGTTTTAGCTTCAACATTAACAACGGTAGCAATATTTTTACCGATCCTGTTTACAGAAGGCTTTACTAAGATAATGTTTGGATCATTAGCTAAAACTCTTATTTTTGCACTTACATTATCATTGATAGTTGCAATAACTCTTGTGCCTAGTATATTTGTTAAATTAAGTGGTGGGAAAAATGCTGCTAAAATGAAAGAGAAAGAATCTCCTATATTTGATAAGGTTAGTGAAATGTATAAAAAACTCATCACTGTTTCATTAAAGCATAAGACAGTAGTAGTACTTATAAGTATAGGAATGTTTATTGGTTCAATAATTTTAGGCTTTTCTGGCGCGATAGGTATGGATTTTATGTCTACAGGTGATGAGGGTATGTTAAGCATATCAATCACATTACCTGAAGGATTAGACTTAGAACCAAGTGATTATTATGTATCAATGGCTGAAGAAAAGATTGCAGATATACCAGAAATTGAAACGATGGTGACTTCATTTGGAACAGGCTCAGGGATGAGCTCGTTAATGAGTTCAGGTGCAAGTATAAATTTAGATTTAGTTTCATCTAAAGAAAGAGATAGATCAACTGATGAAATAGAACAAGAAGTAATTGAAAGATTAAAGGTAATTCCTGATTGCGAAATTAATGTAAGTCAGAGCAGTAGTATGTCTATGGGAGGATCTGGTGAAGTTCAAGTTGATATAAAGGGACCTGATTTAGACGTATTAGAAGAAATAGCTAATCAGGCGAAGGCTAATGTGGAAAAGATCCAAGGATTCAGAAATGTAGAAACATCATTATCAGATGCAAATCAAGAAGCACAATTTAAAATAGATAAAAGAAAAGCAACATTATATGGAATAAATACAGCATCAGTAGCATCAACGTTACGTACAGCAATAAGTGGCTCAGATACAAGTACAGTAACAATAGACGGATATGATTATAATGTTAACTTAAAATTTAAAGATTCAAGTATAGATAGCGTAGATGATATAGGACAGATAAAAATAAAATCAGCAACAGGACAAGAGTTTCCTTTAAGTGCTTTTGCAGATATCAAAATGTCAGAAGGATTAAAATCAGTTTCAAGAACAGATGGCGACTATTCAATATCAATTACAGCAAAAGCAGATGGGTTAGATACCAATTCTGCATCAGCCAAAGCAGTTGCAGCAGTTAATCAAGTTGATATGCCTAGAGACTATGGAATAGATGTTGGTGGTACAGCTGAAATGATGAATGAATCTATGAGTGGGCTTGTATTTTCAATGATAATAGCATTAATTCTGGTATATATGGTAATGGTAGCTCAATTTGAATCATTTAATAAACCGTTCATAATAATGTTTAGTATACCATTTGCATTTGTTGGAGTAGTTCTTGCATTGGTAATTTCAAGAACTACATTAAATGTAGTAGGTATGCTTGGTGCCATATTACTTGTTGGTATAGTTGTTAATAATGGTATAGTTTTAATAGACTATATTGGACAGCTTAGAGAATCAGAATTTGATGGTACATTAGAAGAGCTTGTCGCTAAGGGATCAGCAGCAAGGCTTAGACCAGTATTGATGACAACATTGACAACTATAGTTGGCATGATTCCAAGTGCATTAGCATTTGGTGAAGGTGGAGCTATGATGCAGCCACTTGCGATAGTAATTATTGGAGGACTTACTGTATCAACATTAGTAACATTAGTTCTAATACCGACTTTATATTTGATATTTGATAGAATTGAAAATTCATTTAAGAAAAAATTAAGAAAAATATTAAAAAAAGACTCTAATGATTCAGATTATAATGACAATAATAAATTAAAAAATAGTTTTAAAAATATAATAAAAAATGGAAAAGAAAAATTAAAAAAATAAATATATTTGTTTATGGTAATGAAGACATGCAATTTGCAGAGTCTTCATTACTAATATCTAATAATATAGTTAGAGGTATGAAAGTTAAGAAAAGCATTATTAAGTAAGTTCTTAAATCGTTAATAATATGTTAATAATATATATTATAGACAAAGCTAATTTGTATGGTAAAATATATAAAAGGGTGTAAAATAAGAGAATAAAATGGTGGAATTATATAGATTAACTTAAAAAAATATTAAGATTTAAAGCATTAGAGCTTAAGCGAATTTATTAGTTGATTATAAAGAATGAGTTATTAAATGAATGAATTTATAGTAATGAAGAGGTACATTTTGTATAGTCTTCATTGCTAATTGTATAAATAATACATTTGGAGGTATGAAAGTGAAGAAAAACATTAATAAATTAATAGCTATTGGAATTGGTTTAAGTGTAATAGTAGGAAATGTATCTCCTGCACTGGCAACTGAAACTATAAGAGATAGTAATATAAATATAATATCAGGGGCAGCAGAAAATAGTTTGAAAATCCTCACTTTAGAGAAGGCAATAGAAGCAGGTTTAAATAATGATGATCAAATGAAAATATTATCAAGCAATTTAAATTATTATAAAGATTTGCAGGATTATTATGATGAAGCTGATAATGATAATGGAGAAGACCAAAATGATGTAAATATAGATTCTGCTAAGCAATCAAAAGAATTTAGAAAAGATGCAGTAGAGTATGAAATAACTAATCTTTATAACAGTATAGTATTAGCTGAAAAGCAGGTTGAATATCAAAGAGAGATTGTTAATAATGAAGAAACAAAAACAAGTAATATGAAATTAAAATATAATAAAGGTTTAATTGATTCTGTTTCTATGTCCAAGCAAGAAGCTTCTCTTAAGACTGAAAAAGATACCTTACAGGCTAAAATAAACTCACTTAATGATTTAAAAGAAAAATTAAAATTAGCTACAGGAATAAATGTAAATAACTATACATTTGATGATAGATTAAATTATGAAAAATTGAAACTAGATGGTGATCTTGAAAGTTATATTGATGATAAAATAAGCATTATTACTAAGTATGATAGAGAATTAGCTGATCTTCTAGAAGATGCTGTAGACGATATGAAAGATGATGATTTAGATGATTTAGAAATGCCAGATAAAGATAAATTTTATAATATTCCTAAAACAGATTCCGATGGAAATGTTATAGGATATGATCTTAATGAAGAAGCATATAATACTGCTAAAAATGGAGCATTAGCTGCATATAAAGGCTATTTAGAGGCTAAAAAGGGTAGTGAATCTGCAAGTGCTGGAGTAAACATAAAAGAGAAAACATATAAGAATATGTTACGAAGTAATTACTCTAATATTCTAGCAATGGAAGATGGAATTGATCAATTAATAACTAATATTGATATAGCTAATAAAAGCTTAGCGAATACAAAGCTACAATATCAATTAGGATTGATGACTACTAATGACTATAATACAGCTGCAACAGGGTATAGACAATTAGATATTAGTTTGAGACAGACATTAAATCAATATTATCAATTGAAGATAGTATTTGAAAAACCTTGGGCAGTAAGCAGTTCATCTTCTGCTGGACAATAATACAAATTTAATGAATTTTAAATTGCATCCTAAATAACTTAGGATGCAATTTTTATAGATAAATTCTTAAATTATTATTAATCACATAATTAAAAGCACTTTAATATTATATATTATAGACAAAACTAATTTATATGATAAAATATATAAAAGGGTGTGAAATAAGAAATAGAAAGGTGGAATTATATAGGGATAGTTTTAAAAAGCATCTATATTTAAAGCGCCAGAACTTCGAAAGAAGTTGACGAGGTTGGGGAGTTATCGAAACTTCGGCGGGTGCCCCACGGTATTAAGCACTACCGTTAACGGCTGGCAAACCTTTAAAGTGATTTAAAGAACAAATCCAGTCTGGTGTTAAAACCTTCTAAAGTTTAAGGCTTTTAGGTACTAGGACTATTATGCCCTTTTTTTATTTAATATGATTATTAATTGTAAAGTAATTTGCAATGATATTTTAATATTTTGGTATTACTAGTATAAAGTTTTAAGACTTAGATAAAATTATGAATAAAGAAGCCTAGCTAGATATGTTTGTTAGGAAAAAGGAACTTTTTAAACACTTGAATTTTTAACACTTGTTCCTTAGTAAGCTAATGAACAAGTAATTCGTATGTTTAAAATGCATTCTTAATTTGTGAAATAAGGAAGGAAGAATTTAATATGTGCGGAATAGTTGGATATTTAGGAAGTGGAAAGGCAACATCATTTTTAATAAATGGATTATCAAAATTAGAATACAGAGGATATGACTCTGCAGGTGTTGCTGTATTTAATAAAGATCATTTAGAGGTAAGAAAATTTAAAGGAAGATTATCTAATTTAGCAGATAATATAAAGGAAAATCCAGTTGAGGGATGTATAGGTATAGGTCATACAAGATGGGCAACTCATGGTGCACCATCAGATGCAAACTCTCATCCTCATTTAAATAGCAAAGAAACAATAGCTGTAGTTCAAAATGGTATCATTGAAAACTATTTAGCATTAAGAACTTGGCTAAAAGGAGAAGGATATACTTTTAAATCAGAAACTGATACAGAAGTAATCCCTAACTTAATTGATTATTATTATGAAGGAGATTTATTTGAAGCTGTAACTAAAGCACTTAAAAGACTTGAAGGAAGCTATGCTTTAGGAATAATCTGCAAAGATGAACCTGATAAATTAATAGCAGTAAGAAAAGAATGTCCATTAATAGTTGGGTTAGGTAAAGGAGAATCCTTTATAGCATCAGATATACCTGCTGTATTAAGCTATACTAGAGATGTTTATCTTTTAGAGGATTTCGAAATAGCTGTAATAGATAAGAATGGTGTTAAGCTTGTAGATACAGAAGGAAATGAAATTAAAAAAGATATATATCATGTTACATGGAGTGAAGATGCAGCTGAAAAAGGTGGATTTGAAGACTTCATGTTAAAAGAAATTCATGAACAGCCAAGAGCTATAAGAGATACTTTAGCAGGAAGAGTATCTATGGGGAATGAAATCTTACTTGATGAATTAAAAATAACTAAGGAAGATTTATTAAATACTGATAGAGTATTTATAGTGGCTTGTGGTACTGCATATCATGCTGGACTTGTAGGAAAAAATTTAATTGAATCACTTGCAAGAATACCTGTAGAAGTTGATATTGCCTCAGAATTTAGATATAGAAATCCATTAGTTACAGAAAAATCTTTAGTAATTGTAATAAGCCAGTCTGGAGAAACAGCAGATACATTAGCTGCTATGAGAAACTGCAAAAATATTGGCGCTACAATAATTGCACTTACTAATGTTGTTGGAAGTTCAGTATCAAGAGAAGCTGATCATGTATTATACACATTAGCTGGACCAGAAATATCTGTTGCTTCAACAAAGGCATACACTACTCAAATAATTGGTATGTATATGATGGCAATGACATTTGCTAAAATATTAGGTAGAGTTAAGAGTGAAAGAATAAATAAGTTAAAAGAAGAATTACTAAACTTACCTGAAAAGGTAGAATTAGTATTAGAAGATAAAGATAAGATAAAAGATATAGCTAAGAATTTATATGAAGAAAAAGATATGTTTTATTTAGGAAGAGGTCTTGATTATGCATTAGCACTTGAAGGATCACTTAAGCTAAAAGAAATATCATATATTCATTCTGAAGCATACGCGGGTGGAGAATTAAAGCATGGCCCAATAGCTTTAATAGAAGAAGGCACTAAGGTAGTAACATTATTAACTCAAGAAGCTTTAAAAGAAAAAATGATAAGCAATATTGTTGAAATTAAAGCTAGAGGAGCTAAAGTAGTAGGAGTTTGCTATGAAGGAACTAAAGGTGTGGAAGAAGTTCTAGATGAAGTTATTTATATTCCAAGAACTATAGATATATTTGCACCAGTGCTTGGAGTTGCAGTTCTTCAATTATTATCTTACTATATCGCTAAATTTAAAGGCTGCGATATTGATAAACCTCGTAATCTAGCCAAAAGCGTTACAGTAGAATAAAGATAAATAATAAATTTGTTTAAAAATAAGTATGTATAAATATATAAGACATAGAGTAGTACAGAATATATCTGATACTCTATGTCTTATTTTTTATATAGTTAAAGGAAGTGAATCAAAAATGAATTTAAAGCTGTGTATTAATTATAGCTAATAAAATATAAGACTCATCATTGTTATATATGTTATAAAACATAACAAGTATTATAAGTATAATTTTTATTTGAAAACTTGAAAATAAAATTCGGTTATTATTGACAAAATATAATTATAATGCATATAATAAATATATGAATAGATATTCATATATTCAAATGAAAAGAGTGATAGATATGAATGATAATATAGAAGTTTGTAATTGTACTATAATCCATGAAGATATAGTAAGTAAAGTTAAGAAATCTATACCAGAGGAAGAAACTCTTTATGATTTAGCTGATTTATTTAAAGTTCTTGGAGATTCAACAAGAATAAAAATATTATGTGCACTATTTGAAGCAGAAATGTGTGTTTGTGATATAGCAGCTCTTTTGGGAATGACTCAATCAGCTATTTCACATCAATTAAGAGTTTTAAAACAAGCGAGATTAGTAAAATATAAAAAAGAAGGTAAAGTAGTTTACTACTCACTAGATGATGAACATGTTAAAAGTATTTTTGATCAAGGTCTGATTCATATATCAGAAAGAAATTAGTATTAAATTTGGGGGTGAAAGAATTATGGCAAGTAATATAAAAACAGTAAATAGTCCTATTAATGCTAAATTGAGAAATAAAAATGACCAGACACCAGTAAAAAAAGAATTTATTTTAGAAGGCCTTGGATGTGCACACTGTGCATCTAAAATAGAAGAAAAGGTAAATGGATTAGATGGAATTCATTATGCTAATGTAAATTTTATGACAAAAACTTTAACATTAGAAATAAAAGAAGTTAATAAAGTAGAAGACTTGATAAAATCTGTGATTAATGTTGTTACCAATATTGAGAGTAAGGTAAAGGTTAGGGAAAAGATTAATGATAAGATATTAAAAAAAGAGATTTTACTTGAAGGATTATGCTGCGGTAACTGTGCAGCAAAAATTGAAAGAGAGTCAAATAATATAGATGGAGTAAAATCTGCCATAGTAGACTTTATATCAACAAAACTAATCATGGAGATAGAAGATTCTTCAAAACAAAGTGATATTATTGATGAGGTTAAGGATATAGTTAAAAGGATTGAACCAGATGTCAATGTAGTTGTTATTGATAGTAAAGATAGTCAATCAAAAAGTAAAAATGAAGAAGTTGAAGAGGAAAATAATAAAGAAGAGATTATTAGATTAATTATAGGTGCTTTGATTTTTGGAATAGCAACTGTAATGAAATTTTCTAATTCAATAGAATTAGTATTGTATTTAATAAGTTATGTCCTTGTAGGTGGAGAGGTAGTTTTAGGTGCTTTACGAAATATACGCAGAGGTCAAGTGTTTGATGAAAACTTCTTAATGGGTATAGCAACTATTGGTGCTTTTGCTATAGGTGAATATCCAGAAGGTGTAGCAGTTATGCTTTTCTATCAAGTAGGAGAGATGTTTCAAGATATGGCTGTTAATCGTTCTAGAAAATCTATTTCAGCTCTTATGGATATCAGACCAGACTTTGCTAACTTAAAGATAAATGGTGACATTAAAAAAGTAGATCCAGAAGAAGTCAGCATTGGAGATATTATAGTAGTAAAGCCAGGTGAAAAGGTACCATTAGATGGTAAGGTGATTGAGGGAAGTTCCATGGTAGATACTGCTGCATTAACTGGTGAAAGTGTTCCTAGAGAAGTAGGAAGAGGAGATAGTATTTTAAGTGGAGTTATTAATAAAAATGGACTTTTAACTATAGAAGTTGAAAAAGAATTTGGAGATTCTACTGTTGCAAAAATATTAGACTTAGTCCAAAATGCAAGCAGCAAAAAAGCTCCAACAGAGAATTTTATAACAAAATTTGCTAGATATTATACACCAACTGTTGTTTTTGCAGCATTAGCATTAGCTATAATTCCACCACTTTTCATAGAAGGTGCAACATTTTCAGATTGGGTTTACAGGGCATTATCATTTTTAGTTGTATCATGTCCATGTGCTTTAGTTGTATCTATACCTCTTGGATTCTTTGGAGGAATAGGAGGAGCATCAAAGAATGGAATACTTGTTAAAGGTGGCAATTATCTTGAAGCATTAAATGATGTTGAGATGGTTGTGTTCGATAAAACTGGAACACTTACAAAAGGTATATTTAAAGTAACAGAAATAAATTCAGAAAATAATATTTCAAAAGATGAACTTATAGCTTATGCAGCTTATGCAGAAAATTACTCTAATCATCCAATAGGAGCTTCAATATTAAAGGCTTATGGTAAAGAAATAGATAAATATAAAATTGAGAATTATGAAGAAATATCAGGTCATGGTGTTAAGGTTATTATTGATGGTAAAGAGGTGCTTGCTGGTAACTATAAATTAATGAATAGAGAAAATATACCTTATAAACAAGTGGAAACAATAGGTACTTTAGTTCATGTTGCAATAGATAAAAAATATGCAGGTTATATAGTTATTTCAGATGAATTAAAAGAAGATTCAGCAAAGGCAATAAAGGATTTAAAAGCTATAGGTGTTAAGAAAACAGTAATGCTTACAGGTGATAATGAAAAAGTTGGAAGTAAAATTGCTAAGGAATTAAGATTAGATGAAGTTTATGCTGAATTATTACCAGATCAAAAAGTTGAAAAATTAGAATTATTATTTAAAGAAAAATCACCTAAAGGCAAGATTGTATTTGTAGGAGATGGAATTAATGATGCTCCAGTTTTAGCTAGAGCAGATATAGGAATAGCAATGGGCGGTGTTGGTTCAGATGCTGCAATTGAAGCTGCTGATGTAGTTATAATGACAGATGAGCCTTCAAAAATTGCCTCTGCTATAAAAATAGCAAAGAAAACAAGAAGTATAGTAATGCAAAATATAGTTTTTGCTTTAGGTGTAAAGATTATAATATTAGGACTTGTAGCAATTGGAATGGGGACTATGTGGGAAGCTGTATTTGGAGATGTTGGAGTAGCGCTTCTTGCAGTTTTAAATGCTATGAGAGCTATGAAAGTAGAAAATATGTAAATTTATTAATTTTAAGTGTAGCCATAATATTATGGCTACACTTTTTAGTAAGTTAAAGATTAGAATGTACGCATTTATAATAATGAGTATACTATAAAATTATATATGGATTATAGTTCAGTTACAGTTATAAGCTTTTTAAATTTCATTAAATAATGATAATAAAATTAGATTTTAAGAAGTATTTAAGATTAATAATATATAATTATAATATTATATTTAGTATACTTATTAGTATAGGAATAGTAGATGGATTTAATGGAGGGAAATTTATTAATGAATAAAAAACAAATAATAGGACTAGTTGTGGCAGGTGCAGTGTTTGCCTTTGTTGGAGCAATAAGTGTATTTACAAATACATTAGCTAATAGCATTGCTAGTAAAAATGAAGCTAAGGAATCAATAGAATCTATGCTTACTACTAATGATGTGTCTTTGCCATCAGAAGATTTTGTTGGGGTAGTAGATGTAGAAGGAACTATAATGAATACATCAGAATCACAAGGATTATTTTCAACTCCTGCTTCATATAATCATGAACGTACATTAAATTATATTGATTCTATGATTGATGCGCCAAATAATAAAGGAATTATTTTATATGTAAATAGCCCGGGTGGTGGAGTTTACGAAAGTGATGAACTTTATCTTAAATTAAAAGAATATAAAGAAGAAACAGGACGACCTATATGGACTTACATGGGATCACGAGCTTGCTCAGGTGGATATTATATATCTATGGCATCTGATAAAATATATGCCAATAGGAATACGTGGACAGGATCTATTGGTGTCATAATGTCATTGACTAATGTTAAGGGATTATATGATAAGCTTGGAATTCAAGAAATAGATATAACAAGTGGTCCTAATAAGGCTATTGGATCAAGTGGGTTGGAGATGACAGATGAACAACGCAAAATACTTCAAGGTATGGTTGATGAGTCTTATGAACAATTTACTAGTATTGTGGCAGAAGGAAGAAACATGGATATAAATACAGTTAAGCCTATTGCTGATGGAAGAATTTACACTGCAAAGCAAGCTTTAAATCTAGGTTTAATTGATAATATCGATACTTATGAAAATATGAAAAAGGCTATGATGGATGCTATAGGTGAAGATATAACAATATATACTCCAGAACAACAAGAAAATATTTTTGCATCACTTTTCTCAAAAGTTGGAGATTTAAAATCTAAGTCAGATGCACAAGTAATATCTGAATATTTGGAAAAACAGGGTAATGGAGGATTGATGTACTATGCTAAACCAGAATAATGAGAATACATTATATGCTGGCTTTTTTGTAAGATTAGCAGCATATATCATTGACTGCATACTTGTTGGTCTAGCTTTATTAGTAATAAAGATACCCTACTTTTTTATATCTATAATAAATCCAGATATATTTATTGGTAAACCAATATTATTTAAATTTTCAGCAGTTGATATAATATTGTATTTGCTATCATTAGTATATTTTGTTTTAATGACTTATTTTTATGGAGCCACTTTAGGAAAAAAGGCTTTAAAAATTAAGGTTATAAAACAAAATAGAGAAAAACTATCTTTAGTCGATGTGATTTATCGTGAAAGTATTGGTAGATATTTAAGTGGGTTAATAATCTTTATAGGGTATATAATGATTGCTGTTGATTCAAAAAAGCGTGGGTTGCATGATATACTATGTGATACTTTTGTTATATATAATTTTGATAATGAATTAAATATAAATAATGTATGTGGAAATTTAGAAGTTCAACAAACAGAAATAAAACCAGAACTAGCATCAGAAGAACTACTGAATTCAGATAACAATGATGAATGGAAGCCTAGTGAAGAAAAACAAAAAGAAAATGAAGAATAAATTCAAAAACATTCAAATCATATATGATTTGGATGTTTTTTTGTTTCATAAATTTTTATTGATTATACAAGAAAATAAAAAATAAAAAAGTTATATAATAAATGTACAAAAAAAAAGAGAAATGTACAAAAGTAGGTTTGAAAAACTTGATAAAATAAATATAAATCAACGCAAGCGTTTTCATTAAAGAATATAATAACCTAAATATAAAATTATATGAATAGGAGATATGAATATGGTAGAAAAGAATTTGAATGAAATCTTAGAAAAGAAATTTTCAAAAACTATTAAAGAAGCTACTAACGAAGAAATTTATTCAGCATTATTACAATTAACAAAATCAACTGAAAAAGCAAAGGGAACAAATAAAGGAAAAAAGAAATTATATTACATTTCAGCAGAATTCCTAATAGGTAAATTATTATCTAATAATCTAATTAACTTAGGTCTTTATGATGAAGTGAAAAAAGTATTAGATGAAAATGGTAAGGACTTAACTGAAGTTGAAGAAATGGAATTAGAACCTTCTCTAGGAAATGGTGGATTAGGAAGACTTGCAGCATGTTTCTTAGATTCCATTGCAACATTAGGTTTAAATGGAGATGGGGTAGGCCTTAATTATCATTTTGGACTATTTGAACAAAAATTTGTAGATAATAAACAAAAAGCAGTTAAAAATCCATGGCTTACAGATGAAAGCTGGTTAAATAAAACAGATATTAAATTTGAAGTTCCATTTGGTGGATTCAAAGTTAAATCAACTCTTTATGATATTGATGTAACAGGATATGACAAGCCTTGTAACAAATTAAGATTATTTGATATTGATACAGTAGATGAATCTTTGGTTACAGAAGGAATTGATTTTGATAAGACTGATATTGAAAAGAACTTAACGTTATTCTTATATCCAGATGATAGTGATGATGCTGGAAGAATACTAAGAGTTTATCAACAATACTTCATGGTAAGTAATGCTGCTCAATTAATTTTATTTGAGGCAGAAGAAAATGGATATGATCTTCATAAATTACATGAACACGTAGCAGTACAAATCAATGATACACATCCATCAATGGTTATTCCTGAATTAATAAGATTATTAGGTGAAAAAGGAATTGGAATGGATGAAGCTATTGAAATAGTTACTAAAACTTGTGCTTATACTAACCATACAATATTAGCAGAAGCTTTAGAAAAATGGCCAATAGATTATTTAGAAAAAGCAGTTCCACAATTAATGCCAATAATAAGAGAATTAGATAATAAAGTTAAAGCTAAATATAATGATGAAAAAGTATATATTATAGATAATGAAAGAAGAGTTCATATGGCTCATATGGATATTCACTATGGATACAGCGTAAATGGTGTTGCTGCTCTTCATACAGATATATTAAAAGAAGAAGAATTAAAACCATTCTATGATATATATCCAGAAAAATTCAATAATAAGACTAATGGTATAACATTCAGAAGATGGTTATTACATTGTAATAATGAATTAGCTGACTATATTACTGAACTTATTGGTGATGGATACAAAAAAGATGCAGATAAATTAGAAGAATTAGCTAAGTTTGTGGATAATAAAGATGTATTAAATAAACTTGGTGAAATTAAAAAACATAATAAAATTGAACTAAAGAATTATTTAAATAAAACTCAAGGTTTAGAAATAAATGAAAACTCTATATTTGATATCCAAATTAAGAGACTTCATGAGTACAAGAGACAACAAATGAATGTCTTATACATCATAAATAAATATTTAGAGATAAAGAGTGGTAAGGTACCAACTACTCCAATCACAATGATATTTGGAGCAAAGGCTGCACCGGCTTATATAATTGCACAAGATATTATTCATACAATACTTTGCTTACAAGAGATAATTAATAATGATTCTGAAGTTAATAAGTACTTAAATGTAGTTATGGTTGAAAACTATAATGTAACTAAGGCATCTAAATTAATACCAGCTTGTGATATATCAGAACAAATTTCACTTGCATCTAAAGAAGCATCAGGTACTGGTAATATGAAGTTTATGTTAAATGGTGCATTAACACTTGGAACAGAAGATGGAGCAAATGTTGAAATACATCAATTAGTTGGAGATGAAAATATATATATCTTTGGTGAATCTCCAGAATCAGTAATAGAACACTATAAGAAAGCTGATTATGTTTCTAAAAAATTCTATGAAAAATCTGAAATTAAGAAATTAGTAGATTTTATAGTAAGCGATGAAATGATTAAAGTTGGAGATAAAGAAAACTTAACAAGACTTCATCAAGAATTAATAAATAAAGACTGGTTTATGACATTACTTGATGTTGAAGACTATATTAGAGTTAAAGATATTGCGTTTAAAGATTATGAAGATAGAGAAACTTGGAATAAGAAAGTATTAATAAATATTAGTAAGGCTGGATTCTTCTCTTCAGATAGAACAATTGCACAATATAATGAAGATATTTGGCATCTATAAGATGAAATAATGAAGATGAACTAAATAGGTTAAATTCTATTTAGTTCATTTTATTTTATTATTGACAGTAGCATCGGAGTATAATATTATCTAATTATATAGATTTCAAAGAAAAGGATGTTGTTTTGTGAGTGTCTAGTATCAATTTATAGTAACTTAATAATTAATTCAAAATAGGTATTTTTCTACCTTTATTTGTTGTTGAATTAATTAACTATAATTTATGATACTACGAGTTTACGAAATTTACTTCTAAGGATATTACTATCCTTTAATAATTATGAAGTTTTTAAACTGTGGAAGTATCCACAGTTTTTTTGTGCTTATAACACAATTTGTGGAAAAGTATGAAACTTAAATATAATTTTGTGGATAAGCTTTTAAAAATATGAAATCTATATGGATTTTCGTAGACTTGAATACTATAGAGAAAGTCGGAGAAAAAATGAATAATAAAAGTTTAGAAAAATTACATTATAATGAATTAAAAGAAATAGTTAAATCTTATTGCAAAAGTGGACTTGGAAAGAAGTTAATAGATAAACTTACTCCAAGTAATAATATAAAACAGATACAAGGGATGTTAGATGAAACATCAGAAGGCAGAAGACTTATAGATGCAGGCTATAATATACCTCTTGAAGGAATTTTTGATATAAGCACACTATTAGATAAATTAGAAAAAGGCGGTGTTCTTGAACCTTCGGAATTAACAACTATAAATGATTTTTTAAGAGGATGTAGAAAAATAAAATTATTTATTAAAGACAAGGAAGGATATGCAAAGACTTTAAGCTTGTATGGTGAGAATATAACAGAATTAAATTATATTGAAGAAGAAATAAATTTATGTATAAGTGGAAGTATGGTTGATTCAAATGCAAGCAAAGAATTGAAGAGGATAAGAAAACAAATTAGTATTTGTGAAGAAAGGATTAAAGATAAATTAGAAAAGTTTATTAAAAATCCAAACAATAAAGAATATCTTCAAGAGAATTTTATAAGTCAAAGGAATGGAAGATATACTGTTCCCATAAAATCTTCATATAAAAATCATGTACAAGGAACTATAGTTGAAACATCTTCTAAGGGAAATACAATTTTTATTGAACCGTCTGTAATAGGAAAATATACTACAGAATTAAATAGTTTAAAAGCAGACGAAAGTATAGAAGAATATAAAATATTATCAACTATCAGTGAAATGATATATGAAAGAAGCAAGGAGCTTAAAGTCAATATAGAAGTAATAGCTGAGTATGATATGATTCTGGCAAAGGCTAAATATAGCAAAGAAATAAATGGTATAGCACCAGCAATAAATAATTATGGTTATATAAATATAAAGGATGCTAAATATCCATTAATAAAAAATCCTGTTCCATTGGATTTTAAAATTGGAGAAGATTTTAGAACTTTAGTTATAACTGGTCCAAATGCTGGTGGAAAAACTGTTGTATTAAAGACAATAGGACTTTTAACTCTTGCAGTCCAAAGTGGATTTCATATAGGAGCTTCCCATAATAGTGAATTATCTATATTTGATAAGATATTCGTTGATATAGGAGATAATCAAAGTATTGAAAATTCTTTAAGCACATTTTCATCCCATATAAAGAATATTTCTGAAATATTAAAAGAAAGCAACAAAAGTACACTATTATTATTTGATGAAATAGGCAGCGGAACAGAGCCAAATGAAGGGGCAGCACTTGCTATTGCTATTTTAGAAGAATTTTATCACAAGGGATGTATAACAGTTGCAACCACTCACTATGGAGAGATAAAAAATTTCTCGCAGAATCATCCTGATTTTGAGAATGCTGCAATGGAATTTAAGAAGGATACATTAGAACCCCTTTATAAGCTTTCTATTGGAAAAAGTGGAAATAGTAATGCTTTATATATATCAAGAAAAATGGGAATTAACGAAAATATAATTCAAAGAAGTAAGGAATATATAGAAAAGAAAAATTATAATTACTCATCTATAGATAGCACTAAAATTAATAAGAAAAAGATAGATGAGGCTGAGGATGAAAAACAATATGAATACAGTGTTGGAGATAAAGTTTTATTACTAGACAAAAATATAAGTGCAATAGTTTATAAAGGGATAGATCAATTTAATAACATTGTCGTTTTATTGAATAAAGAGTTTATAGAAGTTAATTACAAGAGGATTAAATTGGAAATAAAAGCTGAAGAATTATATCCGGAAGGATATGATTTAAATCAATTATTTATGAGTTTTAAGGAAAGGAAACTGGAAAGAGATATAGAACGAGGATCTAAAAAAGCTCTTAAGAAGATAAGAAAAGAAGCTATGAAAAATAAAAGCTAGTTTTTATAACTTTATTTATAAGATCTTAATATTAATGATTTGATAAAGATGGAAATTTTTCAAATGGTTCGGGAACTGGTAATGAAGTTGCAACAGAAAGATATATGGCTAGAAGATTTATTATAGATTCACTAAAATATTGGGTTAATGAATACCATGTTGATGGATTTAGATTTGACTTAATGGGTGTGTATGATATTTATACAGTAAAAAAGATAAGAAGTGAACTAGATAAAATTGATCCATCAATAATAATGTATGGTGAAGGATGGAGTGGAGGAACAACACAATTGGTTCCAGAAAATAGTGCATTAAAGGCTAATGGTCCTAAATTTGGAAAATCACAAGTAGCAATGTTTAGTGATGATTTAAGAGATGGACTTAAAGGACATGTATTTACAGAGAATGCGCCTGGTTATATTAATGGTAAGGAAGATTTAGAGGATACAATTAAATTTGGTATAGTTGCATCAACTCAGCATGATGGAATAGATTATTCTAAAGTAAACTATTCAAAAGAGGCATGGGCTAATGAACCATATCAAACAATTAATTATGTAACATCTCATGATAATCATATGTTATGGGATAGATTACAGTTAAGTGCGCCGGATGCAAGTGAATCAGACCGCTTAGCTATGAATAGATTAGCAGCAACAATAGTATGGACATCTCAAGGAATTCCATTCATGCAAGCAGGAGAAGAATTTGCTAGAACTAAACGTGATGAGAATGGTAACTTGGAAGGGAATAGTTATAAGTCTCCAGATTCAGTTAATGAACTTGATTGGAATAGAATTCGTGAATATAAAGATCTATATGAATATTATGTAGGATTAATAAAACTTAGAAGTTCTCATAAGGCATTTAGAATGGATACTACAAAACAAATTCAGGATAATCTTACTTTCTTAGAGAATGGCAAAGATTTTAAAGGAGATAATGTTGTAGCATATGTTTTAAATGGGAAAAATATAGGCGACTCTTGGAATAAAATAGCTGTAATGTTTAATTCAACTGATAAAGCGGTTGAAGTCCAATTATCATCTGAAGATTGGACAGTAGTAGTAGATGGTAACAAGGCAGGGGTAGAAACATTAGGAAAAGTTGAAGGTTCAAAAGTTATATTACCAGCTAAGAGTTCATATGTACTTGTAGATACAGAAAGTTATAATGAGTCTAATAATTAAAAATATTATTTTCTAAGAAAAGCTTTGAAGAGTTTACTCTTCAAAGCTTTGTTTTATAGAAATAATTATCCAAAGTTAGTGTTTCTATATTTAGATGGGGACATTCCAGTAAAAGATTTAAAAACTTTGTAAAAATGACTTTGATCATGAAATCCAAGAGTTAAGGCTATTTCTAATATGCTTTCATTAGTAGTAAGAAGTAAAACTTTAGCTCTTTCTATTCTTATTTTTTTAGCATAATTCATGATGGTTATGCCCATATGCTTTTTAAAGCAGTCAGATATATATCCTTGTGAAAGATTTAGGTCTTGTGACAGTTTTTCTAGAGAAACATGACTTTCGATATTTAAATGAAGATGTTTTAAAATCCTATTGATTACAAAGTTATCTGTTACTTCTATATCATTTATTAAAAGGTTTATATATGTGTCTATCATCTGAATCTCTAGTTGTTGTAAATCTTCCAATGTCTTTTTTGTAGGAATTAAATCATAAAACTTATTATATATTGGATGAAGATATTTCTTTAAAACACCATTTTTAACAACTTCAGTTGTATAGATTGCATTCCAAATGATTAAATCATTTTTTTTATCTTGAATTGAAATCTCATCAATTTTTTCACCTATATGTTTATTTCTTATTATTTCAAGTATTTCAGGTTTAGCTCTTAAACCTATAAGAAATGTTATTCTGTTATTAAAAATATTATTATCAGATTTAAAAGATTCACTCATAGTACTGCCTCCTGAAATATTAAAATATAAATTAATGTATAAACTAAGATTATGTATATACATATTATATTAAATATATACAATTTTAATCAATAGTATTTGCTATAATAACAATATAATTTGAAATGTAAGAATTAAGGTATAGTAACTTTTCTTACCCGGGGATGTTATAGGTACTAGCCACCAAAGTAAAGAGAATTTCTGGAGGCGATTTTTAAATGAATAAATATGGAATATATCATGTAACAGAGGCACCTTATTGCTATGCTAAAGATTGTAATAAATTGACTTTAAGGGTTAGAACAGCAGCAAAAGATATAGAAGAATGTACCGTCTTTTATAAAGATAAATATTTTGAAAGCTCACCATATGAAAATAAAAGTATGGATGTTGTAGCTACATCGGAATTATTTGATTTTTTTCAATGCGATATTAATACAGATAGAAATAGATATGAGTATTACTTTAAATTAATAGATACAGATAAAAAAGAATACTATCTAACAGAAAGAGGCGTTTCAGAAGGAAATAGCTATCCTTTCATTTTTCCTTATATAGCTCATGAAGATGTATATGAAGAAGTAGAATGGATGCAGGAGAGCATTGTTTATCAGATATTTCCTGAGAGATTTTGCAATGGGGATTCAAGTATCAATCCAGAATATGTAATGCCTTGGGGGGAAGAAAAAAATCTATCATATCATTCTAGATATGGTGGTGATCTTAAGGGAATAATAGATAAGTTAGAATATTTAGAAGACTTAGGTGTAGATGTGATTTATGTTACACCAATATTTAAATCAAATACTGCTCATAAATATAATACATGTGATTATTTTAATATAGATCCAGAGTTTGGCACTGTTGAAGTGGCAAAAGAATTAGTGCATAAGTGTCATTCAAAAAATATAAAAATAATACTGGATGCTGTATTTAATCATTCAGGTGATGATTTTTTTGCTTTTCAAGATTTACTTACTAATCAAGAAAAGTCTAAATATACTGATTGGTATTTTGTTGACAATTATCCTGTTAATTTTAATAAAGGAAATTACTATACCTTTGGAAAAAATCATAGGAATATGCCAAAGTTTAATACTAATAATCGTGAAGTAAGAGATTATCTATTAGGAGTAGGGGAATATTGGGTAAAAGAAATAGGTATCGATGGATGGAGATTAGATGTATGTGATGAAATAGGACATGATTTTTGGAGAGAATTTAAAAAGAGGATAAAGAATACAAAGAAAGATGCAGTTGTAATTGGGGAAATAATGCATGAAGCCAACTCATTTCTTAAAGGTGATCAGTTAGATGGGATAATGAATTATCCATTTAAGAATGCATTAACAGATTTTTTTGCTAAAAGGGTCATAAGTAGTGAAGAATTCTCAAATATATTGGGAATAACAAGAATGCTTTATATGGATTCAATTACAAGGCAAATGTGGAATTTAATAGATAGTCATGATACAAAAAGATTTTTAACAGAAAGTAATGAAAATATAAATTCACTTAAGCTTGCAATAGCGTTCCAATTTACTTATATAGGAATTCCGTATATATATTATGGTGATGAAATTGGAATGAACGGGGGAGATGATCCTTATAATAGAAGATGCATGATATGGAACAAAGAAAAACAAAATTTAGAATTATTAGATTTTTATAAAAAGCTAATAAAGATAAGAAAAGAAAACAAATCATTGATTTATGGTGATTATAAAGAAATCTATTGTAAAGATAATATTGTGTCATTTAAAAGATGCTTTAAAGATGAAAATGTTATTATTATTATAAATAATAATGATTGCAAAAAAATAATAGATTTAAATGAAGAGTTTATTGCTAAGGATTTAATTAATGAAAAATTAGTAGAAGTTAAATCTTTTATAGAATTAAATAGTATGGAAACTATGATATTGAAATTTTAAAACATGTAATTAGAATGACTGCATTAATGAAGAACTTTAATGCAGTCATTTATTATAATAAAATTTTTATATAATTATTTGTATATTATGCTTACTATTATTTTGCAATGCTCATAAGATTCATTTACTAAATTGAATTTAACAGATGAATCTGATTCCATACAGTCAATTCTTAATAAATCACCTGTATGTATCGCAAAGCTATGATTATTAATTATTATTTTAAATGATCCGGCGAGAGGGTACAAGCATACAGAAACAATTTCTTCATTATATGAAATAGAATGTGATAATTCATGACTAGATTTATGATTTATTATTAATGGAAATAAACTACCTTTATAATTTTCTCTTGTCATTAGATTAAAAACAGAACATATTCCATGTGTTTTTGTCTCAAAGTCTCCAATAAAATTGTCAACTTCAAGTTCTGATAGTATTTTAGTATATTGTCCTACATGTTCAATAGTCATTTTACCGTTCGTAACCATGAGATGTCTAGAAACTCCAGGTAATGCACTAAAGTTTGACTCTGGGATATCAATCTTAGCAAATCCTAATCTCCATAAAAAATCTCTTTTAGCGAAGCTAGAAGAAGGAGGATATGTTGTTAATTCAGCTGACATTCCACCATACCAAAAAGTTGGAGTATTTTCTTGTTTGGTTATTATCTTGATATCATAATTCAAAGTTTTCGCCTCCACTTATATAATGCTTTTAGAATATTTTACTACAAATCACATGTAAATTGTGAACTTAAAATAGCTTTTATTATTTTTTTAGTAATAAAAATACAAATTTTAATTTAATTACTTTAAAAGTAAAAAATAACGATTACAAAATTAATTAAATTAAATATATTTTGACAAAATTAAAATTTGATGTAGAATAAAGTAGTTGGACTTTTTAAGTGATGCATACAAAGCAATATATTAGAGAATTCTAATATTAATTATAATTTTAATGGAGACATCTCATTAAATTAAGATACATAAGAAAAAATGAAATTTTAGGAGGGCAATATGTACAGAAGTGATGTAGAAACAATCAACAAATTAGCAGAAAAAAAAGTGAGATATGCTGATGAGCAGCCAGGAAAATATATTGGGAGATCTGTATTAACAGGATTTTATATAATGGTAGCTATAATACTATCTTATACAACTGGAGGAATAATGTATCCTGTATCACATGAAGTTGCTAAGATAATAGTTGCTTCAACATTCTGTTTTGCTATAGCTATGATTGTGTTCTTAAGTGGTGAATTATTTACTGGAAATAACTTTGTTATGTGTGTTGGAATGTATGAAAAAAGAGTTACATTAGCTAAATCTTTAAAAATATGGGCTTATAGCTTTTTAGGAAATGCAATAGGATTAATAATATTTGGATATTTATTTATAAAAAGTGGTGCATCTTTAAGTGCAATTCAAAATTATGTTGAGCCACTTGTAGCTTCAAAATTAGAATTATCAATTCCTCAAATGATTTTAAGAGGGGCTCTATGTAACTTTAGTGTTTGTTTAGCATATTTAAGTGGAATAAAAATGAAAACAGAATTTGGAAAACTTGCAATGATGTTCTTTGCAGTATTTACATTTATAATAGCTGGATTTGAACATAGTATTGCAAATGTAGGAGTATTTGCAGTAGGATACTTTGCATTAGGCGGACTTCCAATGATGTTATTGTTAAAGAACCTTTTCTTTGTAGTTATTGGAAACATAATCGGTGGTGGTATACTTCTAGCATTACCAATAGTGTATATATCTACAGAAGAATAAATAATTTTATAAAGTGGATGGTTAAGTATCTAACCATCCACTTTTATTTTAGACAATCTAGATATAATCATGATAGTATATTAGTTGTCTAAAAAATAAATTGGAGAGAGGCAAATGATAAAAATTAAATTAGAAAAAAATAAAAGCGGAAAAATATTATTTAAATTAAAAATTAAAGAGTGTGATATAAATAATTTATTCAAAAGAGCAATTATGGAATCAAAGAAGTTAAAAGAGGGATCAAGATATGATTATGAAGTTCCTCTAAGATTCTTTTTCCCTATATATAAAAATTATGATAAAGAAAAAATAAATATAGATCGATATAGTTTAGTAAGCTATTTAGAGTTTTCAGATGAATTTGATGAAAGATATTATAATGAAATAGAGGCAACACCAAAATATATGAGAAAATGGAGAGAAGAAGGCTGCCCTAATATATATAAAATAACTATAGATAAAGAAACAAAAGAAATAAGAAAAGATATAGCATTTAAGAAGACACCAGTAATAATAAAAAATATACACCTATAAGAATATATGTATAAATCTATAATTATGTGTATATAGCAATTATGTGGTTCGAATAAATAGAGGGGAGTTATTATGGACAAAAAAAGTATAAGAAAAAATATATTAGAAGCAAGAAATAATCTAGATACACATGAAAAGAAAAAGATGGATAATATAATTGAAAAAAAATTTCTGAATAGTAAAGAATATATATGTGCTAAAAATATATTTATTTATATATCATATGGTTCAGAAATAAATACTAAAAATATAATATTAAAAGCAATTAAAGATAATAAAAATGTATATGTACCAAGAACAGAAATAAAGACTAGGAATATGGATGCAGTAAACATTATTTCGTTCGATAAATTAATAAGGAATGCTTATGGAATTTTAGAACCATCAAATGAAGAATTATCTATTGATCCAAATGAATTGGATTTAATAGTTGTTCCTGGAGTTGCTTTTGATAACAATAAAGGCAGAATGGGATATGGTGCAGGGTATTATGATAGATATTTTAGTAAGATTAGCGAGAAATATTATAAGCGAATAAATAAAGTTGCATTGGCTTATGATTTTCAAATAATTGATCATGTTCCAATGGATAAGAATGATGTACCAGTTGACTCTATAATAACAACTTCTAAAATTATATTATAAGTTTATTACAAGCTTTAATATAAACTAAATTTTCTATATGCATGTAGTACAACGAATTAAGGTGGAAATTTATGAAGAAAGGAAATTTTTTTTATTTAAAAAATACTAGTTTAAGCGAATACTATACAGATATAATAAAGGCTCAATGCGCTTCTGATAAGTATCCAATGATAACTAAAATATTATTAAGAAAAATAGTAGAAGACATTGTTAGAAAAGTTGCCAAAAAGTATGGTATATATTCAAAGGAAAATATGAGAAATTTAATTACAAGTATAAAGTATAATTTTAATATATGTTTTCCTGAACAAATATGTAAATGTATTAATACAATACGATTCAATGGGATAAATAAAGAAAATTATGATATTGAGAATGCAAAAATATTTAATTCTACAGATCTTTTAAAAATGGCAAATAGAATATTTATATGGTATATAAAGGACATTGAAAAAGTATCTGATTTTAATGAAGATGATGCTGTAATCATTTTACCGAATAATTTGGACGTAAGTAAAGAAGAATTGGAAAAAACTATAGATGATATAGTGAGTAAAGAAAATCAAATAAATGCTCTTAGAGAAAGGGTTATAGATTTAGCTAATAATTCTCAAAATGTTAGTGGATTGAATAGAGTTGTGATTGCTATAAAAGAGGAAAAAGCTCTTTTAGAAGAAAAAAAGGAGTATTTATCTGAAGAAATTAAAATTTATGAAGATAGTATCTTGGATATAGAATCAAGTTATGAAAGTGAAATGAAAGAACTTAACACATTGAGAAGTGAATGGGATAAGATTCAGACGTTAATAAGCGAGAAGGAAGATAAGTTAGTAAAAGTTGAAATAAATAATCAAGATTTCAAGATGCTAGCAAGCAATTTCGAGGGTAATAAAGATGAAATAATAAAATATGAGTTATTAATAAATGAATCATTAGATAAGTTAAGAAAAGGATATAAGAATCTTAGTATCTTATGTAAGGAATATAAAGACATTTTGGCAACAATCACCTTTTCTTATAAGGATGAATATAAGAATGACTTGATAGGGAAAGAAAGTAGGACAAGAATAAATATAAATAAAGAAGATAAGCTTTTTGAAGAGGAAATGATTATATATTTCAACAATATAGATGAAGCTAATAAGAATGTCAGAGTTTTAAAGAAGATTTTAAATGATCAAATAACCAAACAGATTAAATATTATGAGTTTTATAAAGGGTTCTTAAATTTAAGGGGAAATTCTCTTAAGCGATTGTATGTACTAAGTAATAAATTCAGTGTACAATCAATTCTAATGAATACAGCAAAGAATATATTTGGAATACCTGATAAAGAAGGAATTGATGAATATATAAATAAAAAGATAGAAGAAATTTCAGATGTTTCTGATGCAGAAATAAAATTGCATATCTATTATAGATTGATTAATATAGCTAAGGTTGAAGTAAAATGTGTGTGTAATAGAAAAGGTTTCACAGAAAATTTAGATAATATAGTACAGAAAGCACATGAATTTTTAAAAAGCAGAGAATGGGTTAAGGGATATTCGGATTATCTAAAAGCTATAAGTATTTATTATTTACAAAGAATAACAAATAATATTAAATCAAATTACTATAATAATCAAATAGTAATGCAATCTAATTTAATAGACGATATATTTAATAACATTAAAAAATTTAATGAAGAAGAAAAAAAATATATTTATCAGGGATTAAACGTATTAGTTGTTGATGAGATTAATATTAGGAATAGTATTAGTTCTGATATATTTAGATTTATTAATGTTCTTTGTAGTATGGATAGCAAATTTGCATATGCTTTAGCTTGTGGATTACTATTTAAACTATATTATTCTAATAATGATTTAGGTTTAGAGGCTATAATTACTAATGGAAGTTTACTTAAAGAGTTTTTAGAAAAAAGAGTAATTGTTGATTTATTTATTTCAGAAGGAGGATTATCGCTTAATAAATTTGAGGCAAAGCAGGAAGCTTTATTGCCACTTTTCGTATTTATGGTTACATGTGCAGATAAGATTATAGAGGAATTCACAGATTTAGAATCCTATAATGAAATATCTGATTTTTGGATATTAAAGCAACAGCAGTATAATGATTTAATTATATATGAGAAAAAAAGCCAAATGTCTTTAATAAAATTAGTTAATGAGAAGAAAAAATTAGAGCTAGATACTGAAAAAAATTCTAAAGATTATATTGTAATGAGTAATAAATATGTAAAAGATTTAGATAAATTTAAAAAGAATGTATTATCATCAGACAAAATTAAGTATTTGCCATCATATTTGAATTATACAAATTTAATAGCTCAAAAAGAAGAACATGATCAAACAATAGATGAAATGAAAGAAAAGCTTGGAGCAATTAAAAGCGCTATGTCAACTGGAATATGGAAAGCGCAGAATGCTAAGTATGTTAATGATGCTAATATAAATAATGTAGAAAAATTGCTTATTGAAGAAGCAAAGAGAAGTATGCATTTTAAAAATGAATACCAAGAAATTATTCATCTTCAAAATACTATAGACGGTATAAATGATTTAACTTTGGAATTAAAAGAATCATTAAAAATTAAAGAAAAAGAATTAAAAGATACAAAAGAGAAGCTTGAAGAATGTAGGAAACAAATCCAAGTAATTAAAAATATATATCCAGACATGGAAGCATCATATTGGGTATAAATAAATTGATATTAACTTAGATGAATATTTAATGTATAATTAATATGATTTATTTATAACAAGGGGGCTATATATTATGAATATAGAAACTAAATGTTTGCATGAAGGGTATCATCCTAAAAATGGAGAACCAGTTGCATTACCTATATACCAGAGTACAACATATAGATATAATAGTACAGATGAAATTGGTCAATTATTTGATTTAACAGCTGATGGGCATATGTACTCACGTATATCTAATCCAACAGTTGCAGCTGTAGAAGAGAAAATAGCATCATTAGAAGGTGGAATTGGAGCCCTTTGTACTACATCTGGACAAGCTGCTGCATTAATAAGTATATTGAATATACTTAATGCAGGTGATCATATAGTAAGTGCAGCAACAATTTATGGGGGAACAATAAATCTTTTTGCAGTTACTCTTAAAAAGTTTGGGATTGAATGTACATTTGTAGATGCAGATGCATCAGAAGAAGAAATACAAAAAGCATTTAAACCTAATACTAAAGTGGTGTTTGGTGAGACAATAGCAAATCCAGCAATAGCAATATTTGATATTGAAAAATTTGCAAAAATAGCACATAAGAATCATGTGCCGCTTATTGTAGATAATACATTTGCAACGCCTATTCTTTGTAGACCAATAGAATTTGGAGCTGATATAGTAATTCATTCAACAACAAAATATATGGATGGACATGCGGTTCAAATAGGTGGAGTAATTGTTGATAGTGGAAATTTCAATTGGGATAATGGTAAATTTAAAGAACTGGTTGAACCAGATGAATCTTATCATGGTGTTATGTATACTAGAGATTTTGGAAAAGCAGCTTATATAACTAAAGCAAGAGTTCAATTAATGAGAGATTTAGGATGTTATCCTTCTGCCCAAGCAGCCTTTCTGCTAAATTTAGGACTTGAAACTCTTCCAGTAAGAATAGAAAAGCATTGTAGCAATGCAGAAAAGGTAGCACAATTCTTAAATTCTAATGATAAAGTAGAATTTGTTAATTATCCAACAATTGATGGGAATAAATATGCTGATTTAGCTAAAAAGTATTTACCTAAGGGATGCAGTGGAGTAATATCATTTTCTATAGAAGGACCACGTGAAAATGCCATAAAGTTTATGGATAGTTTAAAATTAGCTGAAAATGTAGTTCATGTAGCTGATATACGTACATGTGTATTACATCCAGCAAGTTCAACACATAGACAACTTAATGATGAGCAGCTTGTTGCAGCGGGAATAACTCCTGGACTTGTAAGAATATCTGTGGGATTAGAAAATATTGAAGATATAATTGAAGATGTTAAACAGGCACTAGAAGAAGTTTAAAATATAAAAGGCTAATGATGGCTAATGATTGTCATTGTTAGTTTTTTGTTTTTTTAAACTATAATTTTTTATTTTACAGTGTATATATTTAGAAAATAGAAGAAACACACAATGTGTGGCTCAAATTTTATTTAAAGCATAGAGTTAGGAGAATTGGTATGGAAAACGTAGAATATTTAAAAATTAATTTACCAGAAGATGTAATGAAATTAAAATGTAATGGCAATTTTGATGAAGAAGAAAAGTTAATTAACAGTCTTATGAAAAGAGATATTCCAGAAGTATTAAAGAAAAAATTATGCCTAGAGAAAGAGATTATAAAAATAATTAAGGGGGAGTATCCATATACATTTGAAGAAGCTCTTAAAGTTGGAAAAGAAAATATAGAAGACTTTACAGAAGAGGAATTAATAATGTTAAAAGAGGATGGTACTGCAGATTGGATTTTTATTAATGGTGAAGTTTATTTTCAAGATAGCTTTTGTGGAACTATTATAAAGACAAGAGAAGAGTTCGCGAAGAGAGCTATGGATAAAGATAAAATAAATAATAATGAAAAAGAGTATGAATTTTTAAATAATATAATAAGAGAAATAAAAGAAAAAGGCACTAAATCATATTTTGTTCATTTAAGGAGTAAAATGAAAATAAAAGATGATTCTATAAAGGAAGGCAAACAAATAAAAGTTCATATTCCTATTCCTGCTAAATCAAAACAATTAAGTGATATTAAGATAATAAATACTGTCCCAGAAGCTAAAAATATAAATGATGAAGATTATAAACAAAGAACTGTTTATTTTGAGGAAAATATAACAGATAATAATAGAGAATTTTCAGTGGAGTATTCATATAAAAGCACCGTAAATTATGTGGAGCTTAAACCTGAAGAAGTAAGTGATATACAGCCTGATTTTGAAATAAATGAACTGCCACCACATATAATGTTTACCCCATATATAAGAGAGTTATGTAAAGAAATCGTTAAAGATGAAAAAAATCCGCTAATAAAAGCAAAAAAGATTTATGAATTTGTAACAACAAAAGTAAAATATTCATTTGTAAGAGAATATTTTACAATAGAAAATATAGCAGAATATGCTGGACTTAATTTAAAAGGAGATTGTGGAGTTCAAGCTATACTCTTCATAACATTATGTAGATGTGCTGGAATACCTGCAAAATGGCAGTCAGGATTATTTGCATCACCTTTATCAGTAGGTTGTCATGATTGGGCACAATTTTATATAGCACCATATGGATGGTTGTTTGCAGATCCTTCTTTTGGAGGTTCTGCATATAGAAAAGGAGATAAAGAAAGATGGAAGTTCTATTTTGGAAATATAGATCCGTTTAGAATGGTTGCAAATTCAGAATTTCAGTATGAATTATATCCAAGTAAGAAGTTTTTAAGGATAGATCCATATGATAATCAAAGAGGAGAAGCTGAATACGAGCATATGGGATTAGGCAAAGAAGCATTAGAAGTAACAAGAGAAACTATAGAATTTAAAGAATTATAATATAAAAATAAGCTGAATAACAAGTGTTATTCAGCTTATTTTTTAGCTAATATTAATGAACATAGTTATTATTCTATTTAACAGAACTTTAATATAAACTTAATTGGAACTTTATGAGAATGGAATATTATATATATTGGAAATAATATAATTCATAAGTTTATAGGAGGAAAAATGATTAAATTTAATAGTATAAGAACAAAGATCCTCATATTCTTAATTCCAATTTTATTGCTAGCATTCACAACAATATCAACATTAGGATATAAATTTGCTAGTAATTCTTTAAGTAGTAGTAATTTAGAAATAATGAAGGAGATGACAAAAGTAGCTGCAAGTAAGGCCAATGATAGAATAAATGGAGAGATTGATAATATAGAAGCATTGGCTTGTACTCCTATTATGACAAATAAAGAAATTAGTATTGAAGAAAAGGTGAACTTTCTAAAGAAAACAGCAGAAAAGAAAGGCCTTATTGAGATGAGTGTAGGGGACAAAGAAGGAAACTTTATAACTACATCAGGTAAAATAAAGAATACTAAAACATCTCAAAGTTATATTAATTCTATGACAGGAATAAGTTCTATAACGAATCCATATTTAGATCCTGAAACGAATAAAAAAGTTGTAACATATTCAGCACCCATAGTAGATTCAGAAAATGAAGTTATAGGAATGATAACATCAACTAAGGATTGTAGTGATTTTATATCATTAGTTGATGAAATAAAATTTTTAGAGACAGGCAGTATAATTATTGTAGATAGTTATGGAAATATTATAGTTTCAAGCGATAGTGAAATGATTAAAGAAAATAAGAATATTACAGATATGAAATCTGAAAATGAAGTTTTAGACAAACTAAATAACATAGGAAAGAGTATGATTATAGCTACTGATTGTGGTATAGGAAAATATAATTATGGTGGTAAGTTTAGATATATGTCATATACACCTATAGGGAATACAGGGCTCTCATTAGGAATTACAGTTGAAGAACAAGATTTGTTTAAAGCATTAAGTGGATTAAAATTAGTAGATGTTATAGCAACAATAATAATGATGGTTATTATATCAAGTATTATAATAATTTTTTTATTTAGGGTTACTAAAAAGCTAATAATAGCTAAAAATTATGTTGATACTATAGCAAATGGAGATTTTGAGAGCAGGTTAAATGAAAAATTTCTTAAAGGAAAAGATGAAATAAGTGAGATTTGTAGAAGCGTAAATAATGCTAAAGAGTCTGTAGGAAATATGATAAAATCTGTTAGAGATAACGCACATAAAGTTAAAAATGAATCATCAGATTTATCGGAAATTTCTTCAGAATTATCAATGTTTACTAATGAAATATCATTATCAATAGGACGTGTTGCGGGTAGCACAGCTAAACAGGATAATGAATTTAAAGGCATAATGAATACACTAGGTATGTTTAGTGAAAAGTTTGATATTATAAAATCGAATATTAATTCAATAAATAGAAGAGTTCTTATAGTAAATGATAAAGCAAGTAGTGGAAATAAAAATATTGAAGATTTAAATGATGGAATTGAAAATGTGAATTCTACTTTTGAAGTCTTTTCTAATAGTGTAAATCAAATAGAAGAGCAAATGATGACGGTAAATAGAATCACAGATATTATAAATGGAATTGCGGAACAAACAGATCTTTTAGCATTAAATGCAGCCATTGAAGCAGCTAGGGCAGGAGAGGCAGGAAGAGGATTTAATGTAGTAGCAAATGAGATAAGAAAGCTTGCTGAGCAAAGTAAAGACTCATCTCACAATATATATAAGATAATAAATGGATTAATGATTATGACAAAAGAAATAGTTAGTGATTCTAAGGAAATGGAAAAAGAATTAGAGTTGCAAAGAAAAATAATATACGATGTTTTGAGTTCATTTTCAGAAATTAATATATTAGTTAAAGAAATAGCACCTAAAATATCTAACATAGATACTGAGTTTGCCAATATAACAAATAGCAAAGAAGATATAGTTAAAACAGTTGATGAATTATCAGATATGGTTGAAGACACATCTAAATCAATAGATCAAATAACAATTTCTGCTATTGATTTATCTAAACTTGGTGATAAAGTAAGTCAAAAAGCAGATTTACTATTAAATGAATCTGATTCATTAACAGAAGAAGTCAAGCAGTTTAAAGTCAATGAAGAAATTTTAGACAATGAAGAAAATAATATGGGGAACATTATAGATGATGAATTGGATAAAGAGGAAACAATTGATGAATGTAATTTAGAAGAAGATAAGCTAATAAGTTAAGTAATAAAAATTGGCCGCCTCACTATTTAGTAAGGCGGTCATTATTTTTATCTTTCTTTATTTTTAACTTCAGTAACAATTCTTTCAACGAATGCATCTAGGTTCATAGCACCTTCATCATCGTTCTTTCTACTTCTTACAGAAACTTCATTGTTTTGAGCTTCTTTTTCACCAACAACTAGGATATAAGGAGTTCTTTCAAGTCTAGCTTCTCTAATCTTGTAACCAATTTTTTCTGCTCTATAATCAGTTTCAACTCTTATTCCATTATCTCTTAGTTTTCTAGTAACAGATTCTGCATAATCATTATATTTATCAGAGATTGGTAATACTTTAACTTGAGTTGGAGAAAGCCATGTTGGGAATGCACCAGCATATTTTTCTATAAGCATAGCTAAAGTTCTTTCATAACATCCAATTGATGATCTATGAATGATATATGGACGTTTCTTTTCACCATTCTTATCAATGTAAGTCATATCAAATCTTTCAGCTAAAGCAAAGTCTATTTGTACTGTAATTATTGTATCTTCTTTACCATGAACATTCTTAAATTGAATATCAAGTTTTGGACCATAGAATGCAGCTTCATCATCAGCTTCAACATAATCTATATTTAAATGATTTAAAATAGTTCTCATTATATCTTGAGTTTTATTCCAAGCTTCTGGATCATTAATATATTTTTCAGTATTATTTGGATCCCATTTTGAGAATCTATAGCTTATATCATCTGATATTCCTAAAGTATCCATTATATATTTTATTAATTCAACTACTCCTTTGAATTCATCTTCTAATTGTTCTGGAGTAACTATTAAATGCCCGTCAGATAAAGTGAATTGTCTAACTCTTATAAGACCATGCATTTCACCAGAAGCCTCATTTCTAAATAGAGTAGAAGTTTCACCATATCTTATTGGTAGATCTCTATAGCTGTGTTGTTCAGCATTATATATAGTATATTGGAATGGGCAAGTCATAGGTCTTAAAGCAAATATTTCATCATCTTTTTCTTCATCACCTAATACAAACATTCCATCTTTGTAGTGATCCCAGTGACCAGATACTTTATATAAATCACTCTTAGCCATAAATGGAGTTTTAGTTAAAACATAACCTCTTTTTTCTTCTTCATCTTCAACCCATCTTTGAAGAATTTGAATTATTTTAGCTCCCTTTGGCATTAATAAAGGGAGACCTTGACCTACCTTTTCATCAGTAGTAAATAATTTAAGTTCTCTACCTAACTTATTATGATCTCTCTTTTTAGCTTCTTCTAATGCTTCTAAGAATGAATCAAGTTCTGATTTCTTTAAGAAAGCAGTTCCATATATTCTTGTAAGCATCTTGTTCTTTTCATCACCTTTCCAATAAGCACCAGCACTTCTAGTAAGTTTAATTGCTTTTATTGGTTTTAATGACATAACGTGAGGACCAGCACAAAGATCAGTGAAATCACCCATTTTATAGAATGAAATTACTTCATCTTCAGGAAGATCATTAATTAATTCTACCTTATAAGGTTCATCTTTCATTAATTCTAAAGCTTCATTTCTTGGAAGCTCAAATCTTGTTATTTCAGGATTTTCTTTGATTATTTTTTGCATTTCAGCTTCAAGTTTTTCTAAGTCTTGAGTAGTAAATGCAGTTTCTCTATCAAAATCATAATAGAATCCATTAGAGATAGAAGGCCCTATAGCTAATTTTGTTTCAGGGAATAATCTTTTAACAGCATAAGCTAAGACATGTGATACACTATGTCTTACAGCATCTTTACCCTCTTGAGAATCAAAAGTACAAATACTTAATTCAACATCCTCATTAATAATTTTTCTTAAATCACAAACTTCACCATTTACTATTCCACAAAAAGCATTTCTAGCTAATCCTTCGCTTATTGATTTAGCAATGTCAAGAACTGATATTTCAGCTTCAAATTCTTTAATAGAACCGTCTTTTAAAGTAACTTTTATCATTGTTTAAGACTCCTTTCAAAAATATGAAATTAATTGTTTTATATGATGTTTATAATAATTTACAAAATAAAAACTCCGTCTCAAAAATATAGAGACGAAGTAATATCCGTGGTTCCACTCTAATTACCTAAAATAAGATATAAAATAATATAACTATATTAGGTCACTTAAATTTATCGTAACGTGATAAAAACGGGCTTTATTAGAGCCACTCAGAGGTGGTTTTCAGACTAAATTTATTTAAGAATAATCACACCAGCATATTCTCTCTCTGAAAATAAGATTTTAGCTTACTGTCCTCATCAACGTGTTATCATATTATTTTTTATTATAATCATTAGATGTTTTTATGTCAATAATTCTAGAAAATATTAAAAAATAAGGAGCATCAAAAATATTATAAGATTTGATGGCTCCTAACTTGTACATTAATCTATATTATTAATTAATCTATCTAAGGTTAAATTAACTATCATATCTTCAGAATATAGTTTTCCACCCATAATCTTTAATATAACATCATTCTTTTTATAGCCCTCTTTATATAATTTTAAATCTTTAGTTATTCTTTTTAGGGCATTATTTGGTAAGTTAAGTTCTAATGATAATTCCTTAAAAGAGTAGTATTCTTTTCTTAACATATAAAGTAATTTATTCTGTAATTCTAATTTATATCTAATGTCCACTTCTTTACAATGATGAGGACCGCACTTTCCTCTATGATGTCTTGGACACAGATATTTATAGTTTAACTCTATATCAAGTCCACCTTCACTTCTATGAACAATATGGTGTATGTCAGCTGGTGCATTGCATATTTCACATAAAGGCAATAGTTTATCCTCCTTAGAATTTTGATAAAATTGATTTTTTATTATTAAACTTAACCTATAATATTATAAATTAATGAATAAAAAATATCAATTTTATTATATCATTATGGTTAGAATTAATAATATGTTACTATATCAAACAATAATTACTAAATAATTACAAGTTAAAATTTACCTTATAAGAAGAGAATTTTAATAAATAAACATGTATATTTAACTTGAATAAACAGTACAATATACTATATAATGTAATTGAAGGAATAAATATAGACCTTTAAATTTAATTAGAAATAAACCACAATAGGACGGTGATTTAGGTGAGAGAAAATTATAATTCCATTAAGTTTTGGGAAAACGTTGTCAGAGAAAATAAAACTATACGTGGGCATATGTTTATGAAGGATTCACCTACAGAGAAATCTTTTTATTTTCATACAATGATGTTCAGTAAAAATAATGGATTGAACAATGTCTGGGGTTATTTTCCTAATACAAAGAGTTTGTTAGGATATATTCAATATTCTTTTTTGCAGGAGTCTTTTTATAAATGGATATATGGAAAATTAAAGACTATAACTAATATTCCTTTTGTGAGTGTTGATAATGTTATAAGAAATGCATCTAAAGATAATATTATAGATAAAGATGTAGTTTCTAAAATGAAAGAAGACTATGAATTTTTATCAAAGCTTTGGGAAATGAGGTCTTCAAATATTCAAAGAGAATTAAAGAAATTTTCAAGAGCTTTTAATAAAAAATGGATGGGAGATAATGAGGAATTTATATATATAAAATTCTTTACAACTCCTGAAGAGTTAGCTGACTTTGTAATTTCTTCTAGTGTAATGACAAGTACAGAAGAGGAATTAGAAGAGAAGTTGGGAATGTCAATTGATGAATGGAAAGAAATTAGTAGAACAGCTATTGGTAATAAAGTAAATGGAGAAAAATTTAGAAAGGTTTTGCTTAGAAAACTTACAGAGGTATTTTAAATATGTATGAATAAAAGATGAGTAGTGACTTACTCATCTTTTATTTAATAAATTTAGTCAATAGAAGCTATACTTTGAGCAGAGATACCCAGTTTTTCACCAGTAAATCCTAAACCTTCTTCAGTAGTAGCCTTAATGTTAACTTGGTTTCTATTTATATTAAGAGCATTTGATATATTAACAACCATGTTATCTATATAAGGTAACATTTTAGGGGCTTGAGCTATTATAGTAGCATCTATATTATTTATTTTATAACCGGATTCTGAAATTAGTTTAGCAGTTTCTTTTAATAAAACCATGCTTGAAACTCCTTTATAATTTTCATCAGTATCTGGAAAATGTTTACCTATATCGCCTAAAGCGCAGGCACCTAAAATTGAATCAATTATGGCATGAATAAGAACATCAGCGTCAGAATGACCTAATAGTCCTTTTTCATATGGTATTTCAACACCGCCTATAATTAATTTTCTATCTTCAACTAATTTATGAACATCGTATCCTAATCCAACTCTCATACTTTCACCTCTGATTTATTATTATTATTATTTTTATTTTTATTTTATCACAAAAAATAAATTTCATGAAAAATTAGTTAGATATACGTTGTTTATTTAAATGCTGATTACATTGAGATTTATGCTTGACTTTAAATTTATTAAATATGAAATTAACAATTCTGTAGAAAATGAAAGATATAAAATTAACTCTTCTTTTTTTTGTGAAATTTACGTAGATAACTTTTTTTCTCATAAAATGCTCCATAATAATTGATTTAGAACTAACTTATAATTTTCTATGTTATAATAATATAATATGAGCGAAGTTGTATTTTGATATCAATGTGTGAGGTATATAAATAATGGAAAATATAAAATTTATGAAGGATAAATACGAATTTACTTCTGCTTCACCAATTATATTAATGGATTCAGCAGATAGGGATAATAGAAATGAACAAATTAATTTATTAATAGAAGATTTAAATATGTATAATGTTTTTCTTAAGGATTTAGTTAATTTTCCTTTAAAAGAAAAGGAAAGAAATATAGCTTTAAATATTGCTTATTATATTATTGAGAATGAGGAATTAAGAGATAATTTAAATTTAAGTAGACATTTAAATATACCTAAATTATCAAGAGCAACCAAAATAAAAAGTGATTACATAAAAAAATGGAAAGATTATATTGTTGCATATTTTATTATAATAAATAACCCTGAATATAAGTTTATACAAGAATATTTAAAAATTAAGTTAAAGCAAAGAAACAGAGAAACAAGACATAATATTATTAAGCAGAAGACATATAGGGGAATAATAATAAAATTACTATTACATAATTCAGCATGCATATTAACTTCAACAGGAGAATTTAAAAAAATAAAATTAAAGGGTGAATTAACTTTAGGGGCTGTGGGTGAAGGTAAGAAAAAAATTGGATCAGCAATATATAAAATACCTGTATGTATTTTACTTTTATTCTTAATGATATTTGGTTTTAACATATATTCAAAGTATACAACAGCTAGCAGTATAATAGTTGTTCAAACTACATCTAATATAAAGTTGCATGTCAATATATATGATAGGGTAATTTATTCACATTCTCCAACAGAAAAAGGGAAGGTACTGGTTTCAAATTTAGATGCGGAAAATAGAAAAATTGATGATGTAATAACAGATATTTTAAAATATGGTTTAAAAAATGAAATGGTAAGTAAAGAAAATACTGTGTATATAACCGTCGCAGGACAACCGTTAAAATATGGAGAATTATCAGAGACTAATAAATTTATAATAGAAAATGATATAAAGGTCGTTATCAATAATTCAGGGGTTCAGCAGAAATTAGAAGATAATATTAATGAAAAATAAAAGAATAGAACAAGATATGTAAAGTATATCTTGTTCTATTTTTTATTTCTTCGTTTCGTTTAAAATATTTTTAAGTGTATTAAGATCATAATTTGAGCTTACATAGATTCTATCTAGCTTAAGAAGATTATCTTCTCTATCTGAAAATCCTCTGTTAGTAGTAAATCCTAGTGTATAGCCAGCTTCTTTTGCTGCCTTAATAGTATCATCATTAAAATCTCCAAAAGGATAGGCGATAGCATATACCTCTTTATTTATTATTTTTTCCAGGGTTTTCTTTGAATTAATCATTTCAGCTAATTGATCAGCATAGCTTAATTTATCTAAATTAGGATGATTAACGGTGTGACTTTGAATATCTATACCATAATCAGACATTTCTTTAATGGCATCTTCAGATAGATAATATTTTCCGTCTAAAGCATTCGTAATACAAAATATAGTAGCTTTCAAATTTAATTCTTTTAATAATGGAAAGGCATTGTAATAATTATCCATATATCCATCATCAAATGTGATTAGTATACTCTTTTCGTGAATTGGCTTATTATTTATTAAATAATTTGCTACATCACTCATTGTTAACGAAACATATCCTTCATCTTTTAAATATGAAAGCTGTTCTTTAAGAAGTTCAGGAGTTATTATAACCTCATTAGTAGAGTCTATATTTACAGAATGATAGTATAAAACTGGAATGCCTCGATTATCATTAATTAATTTATCTGATTCAGAAAAACCAGAGTTATATGTTTTAAGAATATCTTCTTTAGTGTCATCTATGTTAGTGTCGTTATTGTTTATTCTTATATCATCTTGGATATTAGATTTTTCATTGTAATCCTTTTGATTATTATCTTTAATAATACTTGTGTTTGTATCAATAAATTTATATCCAATAAATACAGAAATAATAGTAACTATTGATATTATCAATAGGTATGATTTCTTCATTAAATTTCCTCCTATTATATAATATACAATACATTATAAATAAAAAATTATATAAATACTAGGAGGCCATCTAAAAAGATTATTATAAATAAAAATTTATTGTATTATTTAACAGAATATTTAATAACTTTTAGACTAAAAATATAAAAAGTATACAATAATAAGAAAATAGTACAACTTATTAACATTATCCACAAGTGCATGTGGATAACATGTTATAAAAATGTTAATATACATATATTTACAGCGAATTGTGTGAATATATTAGTAGTAAAAAGCATTAATTTATAATTAAGGAGAATAAATTATGAATATAGTTCAAGGCATAGGAATAGGATTGTTGATAACTTCTTCTTTCACCACAAGTTATAAACAGAATGTGTTGATAACTTGTGGATTAATTGTTGAAAATAAAATAGAAGTTAGTGAGGAAGTAATAAAAAATGATTATAAATATTTAAAAGAAGATATAAAGATACCATATTTAAAAAGTGATTTGTTTAAAGAGAGAGTAGATTCTATAAATAGTAGCATTAAAAATGATATATTACCTAAAGTAGCTGATGCTGAGAAAACTGCAAGAGAATATTTTGATAATACAGGTAATGTAATCATTCCAAATTTCCCATTTGAAATAATGTCAAATTATACTGTAAATTTAAATAATCCTAAATTAATTAGTATATACAACGATTATTATGAATACCTAGGTGGAGCGCATGGAAATACTATTAGAACGTCATATAATGTTGATAAGCAGAATGTAAGATTATTAATGCTACAAGACTTATTTATAAAAAACTCTAATTATAAAGATATAATAAATAAGGAGATAGTGAGACAAATTAACTTAGAACCAGATATATATTTTGATTCAGGAAAAGATTTTAAGGGAATAAAAGATAATCAAGGCTACTACCTTACTGGAGAAAATTTAATAATATACTATCAACTATATGAAATTGCACCATATGTAGCTGGAATTAGGGAATTTAAGATTCCACTTAAAATGTTTGGAGAAAATTATCTTTATCATTAATTTTACATTTATAGGTTTGTTGCACAATAATTTGTAATATTTTATGTTTACATTACAAATTAGAATTTGTTTTTTATGATCAGTTATCAATGATAAAATTTCAATTAAGGAAAAAAAGCTTATAGCTTTTTAATTGTATTATTGCATCGTTATAGCATTAGCCATAACATTCGCCTTAAGCGGATTACATTTGTATTAGCAAATGTAGATGCAATAATATAATCTTAGAAAAACTAAAAGTTTTTCATCATTCATTGAGCATTGATAACTGAGAATTGCTGGACAAATTCTAGTTTTGCAACAGTTCTATAAATAATTAGCAGTCATGTGAATTTACATTACTATTGCCTCTAAATCCATATCCATCTGAAATAGATCTTCCTATGGCAGTTATTTTCCCAGTAATACATCCTCTACAATGAGATGGAGTATCTCCAGTGCAAATCTTACCAGGATATAGAGCATATAACTTCCTATATTCACCTTCAGTAACATTAGGCATTACAACATTTGCACCACTTTGAAGTGCTTTAATTCTACCATTAGGGGCTAAGGATTCCATAGCCGTAGTAGCAGGAATATTTATATCTGGAAGTATTAATCTTGTTATTGCCATTACTTTTAATGATAATGTAAGATTTCCACCTTCAGCATCCTTTAAAGGAGTATCAGCATTTGGAATAAATGGACCAATTCCTATCATATCTGCATCTATTTCTTTAAAGAATAATATATCATTAGCGATTGAATCTAAAGTTTGATTTGGTAATCCTACTAATATTCCAGTACCAACTTCATAACCCAGCTTACGAAGATTATCTAAACATTCTAATCTGTTTTCAAAGCTCATGCCTGGATCCATAGCTGTGTATAACTGCTTGTCTGTAGTTTCTATTCTTATTAAATATCTGTCAGCACCTGCAGCTTTAAATGCTTTATATTCTTCATATGTTTTTTCGCCTAAACTTAAAGTTAAAGCAACACCAAGTGATTTTATTTTTTTAACTATATTAGTCATTTTATCTACATCAAAGTAGTCATCTTCGCCACCTTGAAGAACAATTGTCTTATATCCATAGTTTACTGCTTTGCTTGCAAAATCAAAAATCTCATCTTCAGTTAATCTGTATCTTTTAAGATTTTTATTATCTCTTCTTAAACCACAATACATACAGTTTCTTTTACATATGTTTGTAAATTCAATTAATCCTCTGAGATTAACTACATTTCCTAAATATTTTTCTCTAATATAATCTGCAGCCTTAAAAAGTTCTTCATTTATATTATCATTTTCTAATAACATTAATATTTCATCTTTAGTTAATTCATGTGTAAGTTTAGCTTTTTCTATTATTTTATTCATAAACTTTGCATCTCCTAAATGTAAGTTAAACTTAAATACAAAAATAATTTTTTGATTTAGAATTAGTATACTATAGAATAGAAGAATATTACAACGAATTGAAATTAAGAGAGTAGAATTTTTAAATTATAAATAATAGACTGTATCAAAATTTTAATAATAATTTTGATACAGTCTGATTAAATAAAACTTTTATTTCAATATAAATAGTAAATTATTATGCTATTTTTGAATTTGAAACAGTATTGTTTGATTCAATAGTTATTTCATTTTTTCTTTCAATGAAGTCTCTTACTATTTTAACAAGTTGAATAATTATAGTTGGTATGAAAGCAAGTAAATGAACTGTAGCTATATCTTTCATAGCAAGTGGTGTAACTTCAAATAATCCTTGAAGACCAGGTATAAGAAGTACAGAATTTACTAAAATAATACCTACTCCAAATGCCATCCAACTAAATTTATTACTGAAAAGTCCAAGTGAGAATATTGATTTTTTACCTCTACAGTTGAAACCATGGAATAATCTGGCTAAACATAAAGTACTAAATGCCATTGTCATTGCTGCACCATTAGAACCTTTTGTTAATCCTATGTGGTAAGCCATCATGGTGAATATTCCAATAATCAATCCTTGAACGCATATATCTACCATAAAATCTTTAGTTAATATTGATTCCTTAGAATCTCTAGGTTTATCTTTTAATACATCTTTTTTAGATTTTTCCATTCCTATTGCAATTGCAGGTAAACTATCAGTTACTAAGTTTATAAATAATAAGTGAACTGGTGCAAATGGAGCTGGAAGAGCAAGTAATGAAGCATAAAGAACACTTAATATTCCAGACATATTACCTGAAAGTAAGAATTTTATTGAATTCTTAATATTAGCATATATGTTTCTTCCGTTAGTAACTGATTTTACTATAGTAGCAAAGTTATCATCAGTTAAGATCATAGAAGCAGCATCCTTTGAAACTTCAGTACCTGTAATTCCCATTGCTATACCAATATCAGCTTGTTTTAATGCAGGAGCATCATTAACTCCATCACCAGTCATTGCAACGATTTTACCTTTATTTTGCCATGCTCTAACTATTCTTATTTTATGCTCAGGGGATACTCTTGCATAAACTGAGATGTGTTCTAATTTTGAATCAAGTTCAGCATCAGACATTTTATCAAGCTCTAATCCCTCAACAGCCATATCATCTTTTTGAAGTATTCCAATTTCTTTTGCTATAGCAGAAGCAGTAATTTTATGATCGCCAGTGATCATTATTGGTTTAATTGAAGCTTTGATACAGTCTGCAACAGCAGCTTTAGATTCTTCTCTAGGTGGATCAATCATTGAGATTAAACCAAGGAAAGTGAATCCATTTTCATCATCTAAATTAAGTTCTTTATTATCATCTAATTCTTTATAAGCAAATGCTAAAACTCTAAGCCCTTGTGAAGATAACTCTTTGTTAGCAGAATTAATATGATTAGCATCTTCATTGGTAAATCTTTTTAATCCAGAAGAAGTCCTTATTGATGTAGTTCTATCTAAAAGCACATCTAAGGCACCTTTTGTTATCATTATATATTTTCCATCTATGTTATGAAGAGTACTCATAAGCTTTCTATCAGAATCAAATGGTATTTCACTTAATCTTGGATAAGCTTTTCTACATTCAATCTCGTTTATTGAGAACTTATGTCCTAAATTAGTTAAAGCTACTTCAGTTGGATCACCAATTTCATTTCCATCAAGTGAAGTTGCATCACTACAAAGAATAGAGCTATTTAATAGAAAACTTTCAATTGGACTATTTACATTAATTTTTTCACAATCAATTGTTTTATTATCAATAAAAATCTTTTTTACAGTCATTTTATTTTGTGTTAATGTTCCAGTTTTATCAGAGCATATTACGGATACACAACCAAGTCCTTCTACAGCTTTAAGTTTTTTAATAATTGCATTTTCTTTAGCCATTGATTGAGTACCTATGGCAAGTACAATTGTAACAATTGAACTAAGTGCTTCTGGAATAGCAGCAACAGCTAAAGCTACAGCAAACATTAATGAATCTAATAAATTAGTTCCTCTATACATACTTAATGCAAATACTAGAATACATATACCTATAATACCGATAGCTAATTTTTTAGAAAATTCATCTAAAGAAACTTGAAGCGGAGTAGCTTTTTCTTGAGTTTCTTCCATTAAAGTAGCTATTTTACCAAGCTCAGTATTCATTCCTGTTTTAGTTACTAAGACTGTAGCTCTACCATATGTAACTAGGGAACTTGAAAATACCATATTTTTTTGATCGCCTAGGGCTACTTCATCTTTATTTATAGCATCAGAGAATTTTTCAACAGCTTCAGATTCACCTGTTAATGAACTTTCATTAACTTTTAGAGAATAGTTTTCTAATATTCTTCCATCAGCAACAACTAAGTCACCAGCTTCGAGGAGAAGAATGTCTCCTGGGACAACATCTTTTGATGGAATTTCAATTTTTTTGCCATCTCTAATTACTTTAGCATTAGGTGCAGATAAAGCTTTTAAGCTATCAAGAGATTGTTCAGCTTTAATATATTGAACTGTACCTAATATAGCATTCATAGTTATAACAGCAATAATAACAATAGTGCTTTCCATATTACCCGTCACAGCAGAAATAATAGCGGCAATAATTAAGATTATAACTAAGAAGTCTTTAAACTGATCAAAAAATATGGACCACATACTTTTTTTCTCTTTTTCATTTAAGATGTTTTCTCCTACAGTATTTAATAGTTCTGTAGCTTTGTTACTCGATAGTCCTTCTAGAGATGAGTTTAATTCTTTCAATGATTCATCTGTAGTTTTACTAAAAAAGTTACTCATATTAATCTTCCTTTCAAATAAATATATATTTGCTCCAATTTTGAATAAAGTCTAATTTTTCATAATAAAAAAGAGACCTTTAATATAACTTCAAGATTAGTATTATTGAAGTTATATTAAAAGTCTCATCACCACTTGGGTATATAACACCAGACTAAAATTAGCCGCGGATGTTGACGTTATATTTTTGATTACTCCCCTTTAACAAAAAAGCATATCTAATTAATACTACTATAATCTAAATTGTATTAGCTTGTCAATAAAAAAATATAAATTTTATTTTAACAGTAAAAATTGTAGAAAATGGTAATGACATTTATGTAGCTAAACATGCACTGAACTTTTAGAATTTACCATGGAAAGTGTTGATGGGAAAACTATTATAGAAATTTTAAAATAGTAACATTTATTTAACAGTTGAATAATATCTAATTAACAATAAAGGTATATATTAAAAGTATAAAAGGGTGAAGGGTGTGAGAATTTATGGTAGATTATAGGTCTTTGAGTTTGAACGAAAAATTAAAAGAGGGATTAAATGTAGATGTTCATTTATTAGGATCAGTATTTGATGTAGCTACTATTAATACTTTAATAAGATCGGGATTTGCTTATGAGATTCTTAAGAACAAAAATGAAAAATAATAAATAATTATTTTTTCATATGTATCACAAAAGGTATTTAATGATATATCGGCAGAAGGAAGAAAAATTACATCTATGTTTGATTACTATAAGAAAAAATGGTTTATAAATTATATTACAGAAAAGAGTATATTAGAGGTATTGTATCCTACATCAAAGGAACGGAAGTTGTTAGATTGTGGAGAATTAGTACCACTTCTTAAATTAAAGAGGAATTGTAAAGATGAAGATACAGATATAATATTAGAGTATACAGAGATAATTTATAGAGGGGATAAATTCATATATAAGATATAATTTTAATCTACAGTATAAAATCTTCAATTTTATACTGTTTTTTATATATATAAATTAATTAATATAGATAATTGAGGTTGGATATTATTATTTAATTATGTACAATTAAATAATGGAATACCAATTTTAGGGGATGAGATTTACATGAAGAAAAAATTAATAATAATTAATGGGGTAATGGGAGTGGGAAAAACAACTATATGTAAAGTGCTATATAAGAAGTTGAATAATTCATTTTGGCTTGATGGAGATAACTGCTGGATGATGAATCCATTTGTTGTTAATGAAGAGAATAAAGCTATGGTTTTAGATAATATTGTGCATGTTTTAAATAACTTTTTGAAAAACTCAAGTACAGAGTATGTATTATTCAACTGGGTAATTCCAACTGATTATATAATGAAGGATTTATTAGATAAAATCACTGAAAAAGATATTCAAATCTATAAACTTACACTTATGAGTAGCAAGGATGAACTTGTAAAAAGAATTGGTAAGGATATAAAAAGTGGAGCAAGAGATACAGGCAATATAAAAAGAAGTCTTGAAAGATTTGACTTATATAAATCCATGGATACAACAAAAATAGATACAACTAGAAAATCTGTAGAAGAAATAGTTAATGAAATTATAGGCATTATTTGCATGGAATATTGAAAAAAGATATAGATATGCTTGCCCAATGGAAATTCAATCTATATAATTAAAATATTAGATAATAATTGTTATTTTTTAATAATTTGATTATTTTTAGAAGGAGAGATATTTTAATGAGCATTCAATTTAAGGAAGTTAATTTTAGCAATGTTGTAGACAAGCTGTGTGAATGTTGTCTATCAGAAGAGGTTTGTGGAGAATGCAACTCAAGTACATGTCTAATCAGCTATGGAAAAGAGTGTCTTAAATATTGCATGATAAATAAAACTACCGGTGTATTAGATGGATATAAAAATATTCCATTATTAGATACTAAATTATATGATAAGGAATTTGCTGTTGATGGAATTGTAGATATACTTAAGACATGCAAAAGTTGCAGAGAAGACCATTTTGAAAATTGTATTATAAATATAATAAGAAATTGTTATGAAATAATTCTTACAGGACAAGAACAAGAATATAATGGTAGTGCTTTATTATATATTAATAGTTTAAAAGAAATAGATAGTGATTTATCTGATAAGGTTTTTGAAAAATTTAATTTAAAATAAATATAGCTATCATAAAAATACCTCATTTTTTAGAATTGGATCATATTGAAATTATAAAGTTTTACTTTTTAAATTTGATTTGATCCATTTATTATATTTTAAAGGTAAGCTGCTTAAATATTTAAAAATCAATAAAATTAAATAAGAATACTTGAATAATATTTTGCAGCAAGATAAAATGTCCAGAATATAAGTGAGAACCCAAATTTTATATTTGGCTGATCGAACTTACTCCTATGAGCGAACGTGAATAGTGAGTTTCCTTTAAAAAATTTATTTGTATAAATATTTTAATAAAGATAAAATGCCC